>LNFM01000423.1_pt1 | contig 235874 bp, 216 predicted proteins | sample 596031 | NCBI WGS metagenome assembly LNFM01 (sample SAMN04254537, study PRJNA301005) | activated carbon metagenome | isolation source: dual media filters at the Ann Arbor, Michigan drinking water treatment plant | place: USA: Ann Arbor | reverse complement strand
TGCAGCTGGTCGCGCTTGCGGCAGCGATCCTGGCGCTTGGCGTCGTATATTGGCTCATCCGCGACCAGGATCGGCACGAGCGCGCTGAGTCCGCAAGAAACAAGGCCCATCAAGGCGGGTAGCGCGAACTGCAGCTTCTAGAAATGAGAGAAACGACAGTCCCCGCCGATCGGCAGGTCTCCGGGCCGACGTCCCGCGAGCTGCATGAGTTGTTCGATGCGCGGGGCGAGTTGATCGATCAAATCACGGAACGCATCATGCAGCTCGGCAGGGTCAGAATCGCCATGGAGGCGGACGCAGCGTAGGAAAGCGCCCGCCCCGCGACTGTTAGGTGCAGGTGGCACGCCCCAATCACCTACTGTTCGTCACCTGCTGTTGCCGTCCGAAATCGTCCTCAGCTTGGCCGGGATGGAGGGCCAGGAAACTACTAGGCCAATAGCCCGCATTAGGTGCATGATCGCTGATCATCGGTACGGCTCGACCAGGCGCCGATGGCTGAGAGAGGCCGCGCGCTCTCGTCCTGGAGTATAGGAAGAGCACCTGCCGTTTTTCTTATATGACCCCGTGACAGCCCAACTGCTCTATCGCGTATTCGATGCAGCCATGCTCGATCTCGACGGGAGCCCGGCATTGTCGGCGGCACGCAAGTCTACGACCATAGCTCAGATCACCAAGCAGCTCTTGGCTGCAGCCGATACCGGGGAGCGTGACCCAGAACGGCTCAAGTTTCTCGCCCTCGAAGGGATCGATCGCGCAGCTTCAAGCTGACATACAGGGCGAGCGTGTGCGTCTAACTTAGGGAAGCGGCTTCATGAGCCGCTCTCGGCTCCCGATAAGCGAAAGCCGAGAGATAGCGACCCCGGGATGGCGTCGATGCTGCGATGAGACGGGCGTTGCCGCTTCCCTTCGATCAGCTTCAACGACTTCCGCTATGGGCTGATAGCAATCCTGTTCTCGACCTTCGTGACACCCGGTGCCCGCCAGGCCGCTCTTTCGGCGTCCTGGCGTTCTGCCCACGACCGCACGGTTCCCCTCAGGATGATCTCGCCGCCGTTGGTCTCGACCGTAATCCGGCTTGCATCCAACTCGGCGCTCCGGCGCAATGCTTCCTCGATCTTGCGCTTGATCTCCATGGGCGCGACCCGCGGCTTGACCTGGATCGTGTTGGAGACGCCCTTGACCCCTCGCACGCGCCGAACTGCCTGCTCAGCTCTGGACCGCTGGTAGTTCCACTCCACCTCGCCTTCGAGCGTCAGCCAACCGCTCTTGGCGATCACTTTAATCTTCTCCCAAGAGTAAGGGAGCTCGCTCTTGATCTGGCTAGTTGCGTCGCGCGCGATCTCGGGATCGGGCCTCTCGTCAATGCTTGGCAAGCGCACCTCAATGTCGTTGGCGACGCCAATCACACCAGCTACGCGCTTCGCGTCGGCTTCGGCGGTGAGCTTTTGCATGTAGCTGCGAACGAAGCCCGTTAGCGTCACGACGCCGCCGTGCACGCTCACTGCAATATCTGTCGCATCAATGTCTGGATCCCACCGGAGTTCGTCTTCCACGTCGCGCTTGATGTCACTGTCTAATCGCATGGTAGCAACTCCTTCCTTGATCGTTCACGGGCATTGAGCGATGAGTGCCGTGTTCTCAAGTTCCTAGCATCTTCCGCACGATCTCTACCTTGATGGTCGTCAAGATCGACAGAAGTCTCTCCAAAAATTGGGTTACGCCTCTACTCTGATGCGGTTGTCCACCTTGGCGACACCTGGCGCGCGCCATGCAGCCTGCTCGGCCTCCCGGCGCTCTGCCCAGGATCGGACGCTGCCTCTCAGGACGACTTCGCTGCCGTTCGCCTCGACGGTGATGCGGTTCGCATCGATCTCGGCACTACGCCGAAACGCTGCCTCGATCTCGCGCTTGATATCCATGGGCGGCACTTGCGGACGCACCTGGATGTTGTTGCTGACGCCCCTTACCCCGCGGACGCGCCGGACCGATTCTTCAGCCCGCTGTCGCTGGTAGTACCACTCGACGGCGCCTTCGAGTGTCACCCAGCGATCCTCGACTAGAACCTTGATCTTCTCCCATGAGAACGGCAGCTCATATTGTATCGCTTGAACCGCGTTGCGGGCGATTTCCGGATCGGGACGGTAGTGGATGATCGGCAGCCGTACCTCGATGTCGTTGGCGACACCGATTACACCCGCTACGCGCTTGGCATCTTCTTCGGCAGCGCGCCTCTGACCATAGCTGCGGACGAACCCTGTCAGAGTCACGACCCCGTCCTTCAGAGCGACCCCGATATCGGTTGCGTCGATATCCGGGTCCGACTTCAGTTCGTCTTCGACATCGCGCTTGATCTCAATATCGGATCGCATCGCCGCTCCTCCATATCGCTGGCCGGGCGCTCGAGTCGGTTGTCTTGTCGGCCGAGCTCGGGGTTATTATATTTTTTGAAGGGATCGCCGCCGTGATGGCCATCAATTTTCGTGCGGCTCGCTTCGTCCTGTTCGCAAATCGCGTTCAGTGCTTGCGCGACGTAGGGCAGCCTCGTCGAAGGGCAAAATCGGACGGCGCTCTGCCGGCCCGCGAATTGCAGCCGGGAGATGGTCTCGGGAGGATCTTCGCCACTCGTCCGTCCCATCAGCAGCTCGATGATGTTTGGACGCGATGGTTCGAAGTCCAGGCCAAATTTGCAGTGGCGCTTTGCCGACTGCACCGGTGGGCGGGTAGATGCGGGCCAGTGCCGAACACCATCGTTCTGAGGCGGCTTATGCTCAGAGACCAGCCACTTCGCGTGCGATCTTGATGATCGAGGTTGTCACCTGTGCATGGCAGATACACCGCCGTTGCTTGCCAATCGGTGTTTCGGTAGGGAGGCGTATGTGAGGCGGCACGAAGCAACGCCCCGTTAGCTGCACATTTGCCGCGTATGCGCAACTGCCCACCTCGCACCAGTATTTCCCTAACGGAGTATCCGTGAATGAGCTTGCTTCCTCGCGTCACTGAGAAGGCCCGCGAACAGGTCGCCCGAGAGTTCGATACTCGAGGCCCCGACGTATGCTCGAAGGACATCATCGAGCATCTCGAGAAGGACAATCCCGAGATTTTGAACATGGCCGCCAAATGCGCCGGCGACCTCGCTAATCCGGCCAGGGCCATGGTGGGATTCGCGATGTTCTACCGTCTTCTCGCCTTGCAACTGCCGATGCCAGCTGCCGCGGGGACCACGCCAATGCTGACCCCGCTTCCGCGGGTCAGTACGCAGACACGTGCAATGCTGGTGGCGGAAATCGACCATAGTGGCGCCGAGGAGTTCACGAGGACGGCGATCGCGGAGCTTGAGGAGGATAATCCCGAGCTTCTGCAGATGGCGCACGGCTTCGCTTCTGGATCGGGCAACTATCTGATCGCCATGCAGGGCTTTGCGCTCCTCTACAGGTCCCTCGTTCTGCAATCGGCCGTGGAGCGCACGCGGCTGCACTGACGCGGTGACGAGGGGACCCTGGTCCTACGTACTGCCCGATGCGAGGAGACCTCGTAACCGAAGAGCTGTGCAATTTCTGCTCGGTTATACGACCACCGGGAGCACAGTGCGGCATGTCGGTGTCGAGATTGGGCGACGGCACCTGTCCGGGCGAGCGCGTGCTACATTCAAAGTATGTTGGCTTGCCCGCGGCGCTGCATCGTCGCGCCACGCGGAGCATTGCGTTGCAGTGCTAGCGATGCCCTAGTGCCGACATCGCGATGCCGCTTACTTTCGTTTCGTAAACCCATGTCGACTGCGATCCGTGTATTGATCCTTCATCACCGGAACATTGCAGGAAGAGTCGACATGGCCCTTGAGATCATTGAATGAGGCCCCGCTTTTCAATCTGAAAAGACGGGTTCGTCTCCCGTAGAGAGCGCCATAATAGCAATGACTTAGCTCATGTTCTGTAGCGATCAGGTCGACACTCCAGATGAGGTTCGACGGTGCCACGTCGGAACGGCGCTTGATTGTCCTCACATATTGTCAGCGTGCGCGTATGACGTCGTGACAGCGTTAGAATGCAGAGGAATCTGCCAATACACGATCCGCTGGCTCGGCACGATGATTGGTTCGGCAGCTTGGGCGCAATACCGCTGGCAGCAGACATTTGATGCCGCGGACGGATATAGGCGATTCTACGACGAAATATTGCGCCCCGGCGCGCAGCTGGCGCCCCGGTTTGATCGTCCCAAACGATGCTGACGCGATGCCGCCATCAACGACATGAACACCTCATCCACGAGAGCGAGAACGGTGCACCGCACGACTTCCGCGTCTGGGAAGAAGCGCCTGACGCCGTGACAGCGTTCGCCCCCTTGACCGCCGGCATCGTCTGACACCGACGGTGGAGCCCGCAATATGTAGCGGGCCAAGAGGTGCCGTTAACCCACATACCACCGCCATGTTCTGGTCGTGGGCTTTGGCTTCAGGCCGCGGCCAACAGATCCCCTGCCGCCGCTCTTCTTTCCGCCCGGGCCGGCGCAATCTTGAACCAGGTGACATAAAGCGCCGGTAGGAAGACGAGGGTGAGCAGGGTCGCCACGATCAAACCGCCCATTACCGCGAAGGCCATTGGGCCCCAGAATACGGTGGGAGCAATGGGGATCATGCCGAGAATCGCCGCGCCGGCCGTGAGCAGGATCGGACGCAGCCGATGCTCAGTCGCACTGATGACAGCCGCCCAAGGGTCCTGCCCGCCGGCGATCTGATCATCGATCTGCGATATCAGGATCACGGAGTTCCGGATGACCATGCCTGCGAGTGAGATGATGCCGAGGATCGTTACGAATCCCATCGGTGACCCGGTGAACAGCAGCGCTGCTACTACGCCGATCAGTGCCAGCGGAGCTGTCAAAAGTACAAGGAACAGGCGCTGGAAACTCATGAGCTGGACCATGAGAACGGTGACCATCAGGAAAAACATCAGCGGGAACACCACGAAGATGCTGGCCTGAGCCTTCGCGCTGTCCTCCGTAACGCCGCCCGAGGCGATCCTGTAGCCCGCAGGAAGCTGCGCCTCGAAGTCGGCGATGGCGCCCTTCATCTGCCTGACGACCGTAGCTGCCTCCAGTCCCGGCGCGACATCGGCCTGCACCGTGATGGTTGGCGTGCGCTGACGCCGCCAGATCAGCGCCGGCTCCAACGTGTAGGCGAGCGACGCCACTTGTTCGAGCGGCACCGTGCGCCCGTTCGCGAGCGGGATCGACAAGTGGCGCAGCGTTTCGAGCGCAGCGCGCTCTTCCGGCACTGCGCGAGCGACGACATCGACGAGGTAGGTCTTGTCCCGCACTTGGGTGACCTTGCTTCCCGAGAGGACGGCATTGATGTTGTTTGAAAGCTGCTGCGAGGTGAGGCCAAGAGCGCGCGCGCGATCCTGGTCGACCTCGACCTTGATGACCTTGGTGTGCTCGTTCCAGTCGAAGTTGATGTTTCGCGTGCTGGCGTTCTGCCCGAGCACCTGCGCGAAGGCGTGCGCCAGTTCGCGCGTCTTGCCGGCATCCGTTCCGCTGATGCGGAAGCGGAGCGGCCAGCCGACAGGTGGTCCAAGCTCCAGCGGCGCAACGCGCGCCATGAGCCCGTCGAAATCAGCGGAAAACGCGCGCTCGAGACGCGCAAAGACGTTCTGCCTCACGGCGTGTCCTTTCGTCACTACGACGGCCTGCGCGAAGAAGTCGTTGGCGAGCTGCGTATCGAGGGGGAGGTAGAAGCGGATCGCACCCTGTCCGACATAGAAGGACCAGTGCGCTACGTCCGGGTCGGCCTCGAGCAGCTTCTCGACCCGCTTGACGACCTCCTGGGTGGCCGACAGGGACGAGCTCTGCGGCAGCGTCAAATCGACCAGCAACTCGGGCCGGTCTGACCTCGGAAAGAACTGTTGCTGAATGAGCTGGGTCGCGAGCACTGAAGCTAGGAATAGTCCGGCGGTGGCAGCGAGCACCAGCTTGCTTCGGCGGAGCGCGCCATCCAGCAGCCATTTAAACCACAGCGAGAATGCCGACGCCTCGTGCTTGTCGTGTGCCTTCAGCGTCTCCGGCAGGACCAGGACGCCGGTGAGCGGAGTGAACAGCACCGCTACGACCCAGGATACGATGAGTGCGATACCGACGACTGCAAACAGCGAGAAGCAGTATTCGCCAGCCCCGCTTTGCGCGAAGCCCACGGGTACGAATCCGGCTATTGTCACCAGCGTGCCGGTGAGCATGGGAAACGCGGTGGAGGTATAGGCGTAGGTGGCCGCTTTGACCTTGTCGTAACCCTCCTCCATCTTTGTGATCATCATCTCGACGGCGATCATGGCATCGTCGACGAGTAGGCCGAGCGCGATGATGAGGGCGCCGAGGGAGATGCGCTGAAGCGAGATGCCTGTGAATTTCATGAACACGAAGGTGATGGCGAGCACGAGCGGGATCGCGATCGCCACGACGATACCAGGCCGCCAGCCGAGTGCCAGGAAGCTCACCGCGAGGACGATGGCGATCGCTTCCCAGAGGCTCTTGGTGAACTCGCCCACGGCTTCGTGCACGACGCGCGGCTGGTCCGCGACCAGATGTACATCGATACCGACGGGGAGATTGCGCTCGAGCTCGGCTATGCGGCCCTTCAACTCGTGCCCGAGAGACATCACATCGCCGCCGCTGACCATGGATACGGCGAGACCGATGGCCGGCTGGCCGCTGTAGCGGAACTGCGGTTGCTGTGGCTCGACATAGGCACGGCGCACGGTTGCAATATCGCTCAGCCGGAAGAAGTGGCCGCCGGAGCGGAAATTGACCCGCTTCAGACTCTCCTCGGAGTTAAACTCGCCGGAGACGCGGATCTGAATCCGCTCCGGACCGGCATCCATGACACCACTCGGTGCCAGCGCGTTCTGCGCCTGCAGCGTTTGCATCAGGCTGTTCACGTCGACGCCCATAGCAGCCATTTGCTTGGCCGAGAACTCCAGATAGATCTTCTCGTCCTGAGCTCCGATCAAGTCGACCTTAGCGACATCACGCACACGTAGAAGCTCGGCACGCAGTCGCTCGGCCTGATCGCGCACCTCGCGATGCGTGAATCCGTCGGCCGTGAGCGCGAAGACGAGCGAGTATGTGTCGCCGAACTCATCGTTGTAGTAGGGACCAAGTGCGCCGGCCGGTAAAGTGGGACGAATGTCATCGATCTTCTTGCGCACTTGATACCAAAGGCCGGGGACAGCCTTCGGATCGACTGTGTCCTTGAGGTTGACGAAGATCACGGACTCGCCGGGTTTGGTATAGCTGCGCACGAAATCGAGATGCGGCAGCTCCTCCAGCTTCTTCTCGAGGCGGTCCGTAATCTGCTCCATCGTGTCGTTGGTCGTGGCGCCGGGCCATTGCGTCTTGACGACCATCGTCTTGATCGTGAAGGGCGGGTCTTCCTCCCGGCCGAGCTTGCCGTAAGCCCATGCGCCGGCGAGGGCGGCGACCAGCATGAGATAAAGGACGAAGCTTTTCCGCTTCAGGGCCCAGTCGGAAAGGTTGAAGCTGGTCATTGCTCGGTCCTCTGCGTCAGCTTGACGATCTGGTTCTCGCGAAGCCGGTTGACACCGGCGGTGACGACGATCTCGCCTTTGTCGAGGCCTTGGGCGACGACGATGCGATCGGCCTCGTAGCGCTCGATGGCGATGGTCCTGAGGGTGACCACGCTGCTAGCCTGGTTGACGACCCAGACAGCCGGGCTCCCGCTCCTGTCGAAGAGCGACGCCGACGGCAGCACGACGACGGGTGGCGACAATTCGCTGGCACGACCCGCGACGCTGGCGCCGAAGCGCATCGGCTCGGGCGGGTTCTTGAGCGTGACGCGCACTTGGAAAGTGCGGGTCGTCGAGTCAGCGACAGGCGAAATCTCGCGCACGATACCTTCGGCCTGCACCGCCGGATCGCTCAGCAGCGTCACGACGACTTCCGGCAGTGCACGCCCCTGGCGCTTGCCGAATGCTGCCTCCGGCATGGCAAACACGGCATCGCGATCGTCGGGGCGCGCGACACGCATCGTAGTCTGCCCGACGTTGACAATGCTCCCGACCTCGATGTTGACCGCAGTGACAATGCCGTCGAAGTCGGCACGCAGCGAGGTGTACGCGAGCTGATCGCTAGCCATCGCCACTGCCGCTTTGGCGGCATCGAGCTTGGCCTCGCCTGATCGAAGGTTCTTGAGCGCGACCTCGTAGTTGGCGCGGGTGGCGTGGCCGCTTGCGAGCAGGTGGCGCAGGCGAGCCTCGGAGCCCCGCGCTTCGATGAGGGCGGCTTCGGCGGCGGCGATGTCGGATGCCGCCGACTTCAACTTGTTCTCGAAGTCCTGCGCATCGAGGCGGGCGAGAACGTCGCCCTTCTTCACCGTTGCCCCGACGTCGACCAGCCGCGTCACGACTTTGCCCGATACGCGAAAGGCAATGTCGGTCTCATGCCGCGGGCGGATGTCGCCGATGGCACGTAGCTGGTTCTGGATGGGTTTTGGCACGACTGTGACCGTGCGAACAGGGCGAGGATCGGCGGATTTTCTGGAGTCCGCTTCGGTGCAGCCGGTCATCGAGGCCACAACGGTGAGCGCCATGAGGCTAAGTTCGGGGCGCATGGCTCAGCTCCGTTCGGCTTGCAGATCGAGGACTTCGGGTGAGCGATCGAGCTGCCGCAAGAGCTCGACCTCGAGATCGCGGATGGCGGAGCGGATGTCGCCCCGCTGCAGACCAATGCGGTCTAGCGTCCGGTCGTCGAGGGACTTGAGAAAGCACTCCGTGCTCTCGCAGGACCGGCGGATCAGGTGGCAGAGCCACGCTTTTCCGATGGCCTCCTTGAAGCCGACCAGCGCGCGTGCAACGAAATGTTGCAAGTCATCGCCCGGGCGCCACTCCCGCCCTAAGAGCGCGTGGTTAATTCTCGCAATCGTGGTCTCGATGCCGTCTGACGTCGTGGACATATTCAGCTCCGATGTTCCTTGCGTCGCCAGTCAACCCGGACGATCGCTCTCGGCCTTGTTCATGCCAGGAGCCGGGAGGGCTTGCTGCGAGACGGCATTGATTTTGTCTTGAGAAGGCGCTGATTTCCTTTCGAAGAACCTGTGGCACCCTTGCTGATCGTCAACGGCAGTGGGTTCCGGGGCCATGCACTTCTTCTTTGATGTCACGCCGCGCGCATGGCTGTTGCCGATGGCGGTGAAGTTCGCGAATTTGCAGGGGTGAAGGATCGCTTCGCCGCGTGTGCGGCCGGGGTGAACAGCGAATGCGATCTGTCGAGGCGGATCGCGGCCGGCGGTGCCGTCGGAAGGGCTAATCGCCCACGAGCTGCGTCTTAAGACGATGGCGCTCGCGAGCGGGTTGACTGAAGCCCCGATGTACGGGGGCATCGCAATCCTGGAGCAGGCGCTCGAGGCAGATCCTCATGACGCACTTTCCACGGCAATGGCTAACTACTGTCGCGCACGGTGTGATCGCCAAGATGGCGAGAGGAATCCGGCGCTTCTATCGCGAGCATCCCGATATCGAGGTGCGCATTCTCATGTATCCAAACACCATGCCGGTCCCGAAGGCTGTTTCAGTACAAAGCAGCGGCCAGGAGTGGCACGAGCGTCGCCACCCGCATCTCGGCGATTGCCAGGATTGATGCTGCGACGGTCACGCTGGCCAGGGAAAGCCCAAGAAGCATCGTCATCAGCCAGAGAACCTCACACAGTTCCTGCCAAACAAAACGCCACATATGATCCTCCGGTACTTCGCTTGAGCGGGCTGCCACTAGGCGTCGCACACGTCGCCTAGTGGCTGGATCGCTTGCTGGAATGGCATGGACTCGCGGGGACTGCGGTCAGATGCAATGGCGCGCTGTTTTGTAGATGTACCGGCCGTTCACCCAAACGCGGGTCGAGCGCGTGACGCACCGTGGGCCGACGACAGTGGCGCGCGGCGGGGCGACGTAAACGCGGGGCGCCGGAGCGACAAGGACCGGCCGTGCTCCGTAGGTGTAGACGTTGACGTCTGCAGCGCGGGCGCCGGAAGGGAGGAGGAGCATCGCCACCGAGCTTAGGGCAACGGTCGACGACAGAAGACGGATCGTGGGCATGGTATGGGTCTCCGTGATGCCTGGCACCCACCACCATGGTGGGGCCTAGACAACCCGGAGCGTGCCAAGCATCAGTATTCCGCGCTGTGAGAGTCGCTTGATTTTTCCTTCATATCTATTTTCCAACTCGCCGGGGCTGTCTACAATCGGCGGACGCTGTCGTGAAAGGCGAGTGTTGTTAGGTCCCATTGGTCCGCCGGATGATCTTCCTGTTTGGTGATTGCACACTTGATACCGGCAGGCGCGAGCTGCGTCGCGCTGGCGACAGTATTGGAATGGAGCCCCAGGTCTTCGATCTCCTCGAATACCTCATTCGGCAGCGTGACCGTGTCGTCAGCCGGGATGATCTGCTCGAGGCGGTCTGGCAGGGGCGCATCGTTTCCGAATCTACCCTCAGCAGCCGCATCAACGCTGCGCGGACCGCCATCGGCGATGACGGGGCCAGTCAGCGTTTGATCCGCACCCTGCCGCGCAAGGGCCTCCGTTTCGTCGGCGAGGTACGTGAAGATCAGGCCACACCGCCCGGCGAAATGACGCCCGCTGCCGGCCCCGCAGACTTGGCAGAAGTGAAACGGACGGACTCTCCCGTCGCAGTTGGACCGTCGATCGCTGTGCTCCCCTTTACCAACATGAGCGGCGATCCCGAAAGCGACTACTTCGCCGATGGGATGGCCGAGGAGATCATTACAGCTCTGGCGCGGTGCGGCGGCGTACTCGTCATCGCCCGCAATTCCTCCTTCATTTACAAAGGCAAGGCCGTCGATGTGCGCCAAGTAGGGAGCGAGCTCGGAGTAGGCTACGTACTGGAGGGAAGCGTGCGGCGCTCGGAGGACCGCCTTCGCATTACGGCGCAGCTCATAGAGACGTCCGCCGGCACGCATCTGTGGGCCGACCGGTTCGACGGAAGTCTCAGCGACGTATTCGGCTTGCAAGACCATATTGCCGAAACTGCAGCGGCCATTATCGAGCCCAGGTTGCGATTTGCCGAGGTTGAACGGGTGCGACGGCGCCCCACGAGCAATATGGATGCCTACGAGCTTTGGCTTCGCGCGGTGTGGTGCGCCAGTGAGTTCAGTCCCGAAAGCATGAGCGCAGCGCTGCGCTACTTGGACCAAGCCCTCGAGCTCGACCATTCCTATGCACTGGCCATGGCCTCGAGCGCCTACTATCAGGCGCTTTGCCGCTTGCAAGGATGGGCTCCGCCTTCAAACAATGCGATTGCGCGTGCCGTCGGCTTCGCGAGAAATGCCGTCGAGATTGCGCGAGACGATCCGAACGTCTTGTGGCAGTCGGCCTTCGCCATCTGGCACTTCGAGCAGGATGCTCCCCGAGCGCTCGAACTCTTTCGGCGTGCACTTTTGCGCAATCCCAGCTCTGCGATTGCGTTGGCCATGGCGGGTTGGGTCGAGGCGGCAAATGGGGATCCCAAGCGCGGCCGAGCCCTCATTGAGCGTTCGCACCGCCTCAGCCCCCGTCACCCGCGCGGGTGGTTCATGGCGACGGCCATGGCGATCGCCTGCGTCGCCGATCGCGACTACCCGACCGCCATCGGCTGGGCGGAAAAGGCGGTGGCACAGAACTACCGGTTCGCGATTGCTCTTCGGGTTCTAGCCGTCGCTCTTGTCAACGACGGCCAGATCGACAGGGCGAAAAGCGTCGTCGAGCGCGTCCTACAGATCGAGCCGAAACTAACGATCTCGGATCTGTCCCTGCGTTTGCCACCGGTCCCGCTTCGCGTCGTCTTCATCGACTCGCTGCGCAAAGCCGGCCTGCCCGAATGAGCGGGTAACAGACCGCTCACGGTCCATACGCTAATCGAACTTCGCCGGCTGAGAAGGTGCCAGCTTGAACAAGCCAGCCGGGTGCGCGCCAAGCCGCCCAATCAAAAAATTCTGAAGCAGAAATCAAGACGCTCTCAAAGCGCAAGCCAAGTCGTCCGATCAGTCTCCTCCTTATGGCTGACCGATTCCAGCAGCGAACTCAGGAATTGCGTCCATTGAGGAGGCGACAAAATGCCGAATTCTGATCTCCAACCAGGCGTTGTTTTCCAACGGACGATCATCGTCGAAGAGAGCTTTACGGGCTTGGCCGTCTCGCGATCCATCAATGGCTTCGCCGACATGCCCCCAGTGCTGTCCACCGCGTTCATGGTAGGATTGATAGAGTGCGCCTGCATCGAAGGATTGCGACCCTATCTATTGGATGGCGAGCACACAGTCGGGACGCTCATTGACGTGAGCCATGTCGCAGCCACGCCAATCGGCATGCATGTTACTGCTGAAGTGCGGCTGGTGGCGGTCGGTAGGAAGCTTCGCTTTCTCGTGACGTGTCGCGATGAGCACGAGATCGTTGGCAAGGGCAACCATGAGCGCACGCTCATCCGCCCTACCAGCTTCATGCGGAGAGTCGAAGGCAAGCGTCTTACCGCGGCTTAGGCAGGGTCCTGTCATGATCAGTGTTGAGCAGGTCCTGTACCGCAAGTCGCGCCCGGGTCGGCCAGGCAATGCCGATCATAAGTCTGGGTTCACCGGTGTCCATGACGTTCGGCTATGCATTGATCGCGCTCGCAGGCGCGGTCACGCTCGGTCAGAGCATGCGCGCTCCTCACCAGTCCCGTCAGGACGGCGCACATGCGCTTACGGCCAGCATTGGTCTCCTGCCGTGTCCTCTGACGATCTCGGTGCTCGGATTTTCTTGGGCGCAATCGCACGGGGCAATGTTCGCCGTAGTGATCCTCAGTCTCGCGCTCGGTCTCTCTTTGACGATAGGGCTGGTCGCCGTTCTCGCAATTGCCGCGCGGCACGCGCTTGGCGCATCGGCTGGCGGCTATTTTTCGCAGTTCGAGCGATCCGGGCGGGTGTTGCAAGCCTTCGCCAGCTTGGCAATGATCGCCATCGCAGTCGGTGCGATCCTGGTGCAATGGCGGTAGACGCGTTGCCGTGTCAGTTGGCGCCCTATGTCGGAAGCGTCACACTGGCCTGCAAGCCATTTGGCTTCCGGTTGGCAAGAGTAACGTCGCCACCATGCGATCGCAGAATAGTCTTAGCCACGGTAAGTCCGAGACCGTGTCCGCCCGTGGTACGTGCACGAGATGGCTCACCCCTGACGAACGGTTCGAATACAGCTTCGAGCTTGTCGAGCGGGAGCCCCGGCCCCTCGTCTTCGATAAGGATATCTATGCGGTCATTTTTCCTGAGTACGCGTACGGTGGCTTTGCTGCCGTAAACGACGGCATTCTGAATGAGATTGGTCAAGGCTCGCTTGAGCGCCAGATGCCTTCCCGCCACCACGAGCTGGCGCGGGCCTTCTACCGTCACGACATCGCCCGTATCGCTCGCATCCGCCGAGATCGTCTCAAGTATGGCCATGATGTCGACCTGCTCGACCTCTTCCTTTGAAAGATCGTCGCGGAGAAAGGCCAGCGTTGCTGCAATCATATCCTCCATCTCGTTGAGGTCGGCCTCAATCATTTCCCGTTGATTGGTTTCCGGCATCTTCGCTATGCGCAGGCGAAGGCGCGTCAGAGGCGTCCGGAGATCGTGGCTTACGGCCGCCAGCATGTGGGTGCGCTCATCCACCAACTTGCGAATGCGGTGCTGCAGCTCGTTCATCGCGCTGGCCAGCACCCGGACTTCACGCGTGCCGGTCTCAGGCAGGTTCACATTGTTCGAGGACTGGAAAAGATTGCGGGCACCGTCAGCCAAGAGCTGCAAGGGCCGGGTCAGCCAATGGCTCATTAGTACCGACACCAGAACGACGCCAAATGCGCCCAAAAGGGCGGAAAGTAGTGCGCTTGGTCCTGCGGCGCGCGCAGCCTCGACGCGAGCCAGAGTGACGTTAAGCCAGGAACCATCGGAAAGGGGAAGCGACAGAAGCGTCGTGTGGCGCTCGTCGAGAGGCTTGCGGGCAAGCGTCCCGTCATCGATCGTGCGACTCGTGCCGATCACCAAGCCGTTGTCTCTCAGTTCCGGCGATCGTGACACGAGACCGGCGTGAAGGCGTTCCGCAACATCATCGAGCTGCCCACCTGCGGTAGCGAGCGGTTCGCGCCCCCAATGCAGCTCTATCGGTCCGCCAGAAAGCCTGTGAGCGGCATCGTCGCGGCGGTCGGGGTCGATCGCCATGATGGTGTCAGACAACACGATGAGCCGCTCGACGATAGCGGCAGTATTGCTGGCCGTGACCTCGCGTTCAATGCTTGCTTGATAGAGATACTGCGCCAGGCCGAGAATCGATCCAAGGCCGACGATCAGGACGATGATTGTCCGACCCGCAATGGTATCAGTGAGCCAGCTCATTGTCGTCTGACGTTCGGAGCAAACAGATAGCCCGCACCGCGCACAGTCTTGATGAAACTTTCACCTTCGGCAGCGGTGTCGATCTTGCGGCGAAGCCGGCTCACCTGCACATCAATGCTACGGTCCAGATTGGAAACATCCGTACTCCTCGCCGCCTCGAGTAATTGATCTCGCGAGAGAATGCGCTGTGGCGTCTCCAGAAACGCAATCAGAAGATCGTATTCACCCGCCGACAGATCGATGATCACGCCATTCGGATTGCGAAGCTCGCGACGCAGTACATCAAGCTGCCAACCGTCGAACTCATACTTGCGTAGTCGGCCGCCCGTGCGTGCTCCCTCCGACATGCGCGCACGGCGCAAGAGGGCCTTTATCCGTGCAAGCAGCTCGTTCGGGCTGAATGGCTTGCTGACGTAATCGTCGGCGCCGATCTCGAGCCCCACAATTCGGTCGGTCTCATCTCCGCGAGCTGTCAGCATAATTATCGGGACGTCGGACGATGCCCTTATGTTTCGGCATATCTCGATGCCAGTCTGGCCGGGGAGCATGATGTCGAGGATTATGAGATCTGTCGGTGCTCCCGAGCGCAAGTGGCGGTCCAGCTCCTTCCCGCTCCCGACACGGGTAGCGGCATAGCCGTTCTCTTCGAGCAACTGACCCAACAAATGCCGGAGATCCGGATCGTCATCACAGATCACGATGTGCGCAGGCGGCGACAGTTCGTCGGCGCCCGCTCGCTCTTGAGTCTCCGAGGTGCCGGATGAACCCTGCCTCGGCATAGTGTTAATTCCTCAGTTGAGAGGTGTCAGCCTTACCTGGTGGCTCGCTCCGCCAATGTTCTTGGTTTTGAGAATAACCCGCATGCCTTTCTTGGCAACAAAGTCACCAGTTCCCTTCATGGTATTGCCCCCGGCGGGCTTCAACGCAACCGAGTAGTTCTTGCCCGAGACGAGGACTTGCGCCTCAGCGGCGCCCCCGGCCGTCTCGACAGCCTTCTCGTTCTGGTCGGAGACATACAGCGTCAATTCACTACCTGTGGCAACAAGCTCGAGATGCTGGCTGCCGCCACCGGCATCAACGATGTGGCCTCCGTGTGGACCCTTTGTAAACTTGCTGCTCGTATGAGCCGAGACGGGGGTCGAGAAAGCCAGCAGGACTGCGGCTGCGAGGAATTTGATCATCGAGCGTGTTCCTTGGATGAGGTTGCTTTCGGCGTCGTCAGTAAGCCTGCGCGGCTGTCTGCCCAAGGTGTGCCTCGTCACGAACGGCCCGCAGTCGTTCGATCGCAGGCTTGCCGTATCGCAGGAAGAGGATCGGGGTGAGGACAGTGTCCAGCAGCGTGGAGCTGATGAGCCCGCCGAAGATCGTGATCGCCACTGGGTGAAGGATCTCCTTGCCAGGTTGATCCGCGCCAATCATCAGCGGCACCAGCGCCATGCCTGCCGAAAGCGCTGTCATCAGCACCGGCGTCAACCGCTCGAGGCTGCCGCGCACGATCATTTGCGGACCGAAGCGCTCGCCTTCGAGCAGAACGAGATTAATATAGTGACTTACTTTCAGAATGCCGTTTCGGGCACTGATGCCGGCAAGCGTAATGAAGCCGATCATCGTGGCCACCGACAGGGGCTGGCCGACGAGCCACAGAGCGAAGACACTCCCGATCAGCGCGAGTGGGACATTGCCCATGATGATGAGCGCGAGGACTGCCGATTTATAGCGCGTATAGAGAACGACGAAGATGGCTGATAGAGAGAGTAGCGATAGAAGGGCAATGAGGCGGGAGGCCTCCTCCTGCGCCTGGAAGGTGCCCTCAAGCGTGGTGAAATAGCCCTCAGGCAACCGCGTCTCCGCTGTGAGCGCGCGCACAGCGGATACGATGCTCGCCATGTCGGAGCCATCGCTATTCGCGTAAACGACGATACGCCTCTTCGCATTGTCGCGCTGGATCTGGTTCGGACCATCGGTCTCCACGACCGAGGCGAAGGCCGACAGAGGTACCCGACCAGACGGCGTTTCGATCCGCAACTGCGCCAATCCCTCGGTAGTCCGGTCACGATCAGCGACGCGCAGGACCACGTCGTAGCGGCGGCTGCCATCCACGACCTGCGAGACAACCCGACCGTTGAGCAACCCCTCCAGCGCTTCCGTCACACGAGCCGGCGTCACACCGAGTTGAGCCGCCCTTTCATAGTCGACGGCTACCTGGATCTGGGGGATCCGCACCTGACGTTCGACCTGCAGATCAACAATGCCAGGTATGGTTTCCATGCGCGAGCGCACCTGCTCTGCAAGCGCCCGCAGAGTATCCAGATCATCACCGAAGATCTTGAGAGCGATCTGAGCCCTCACGCCCGAAAGCATGTGATCGAGGCGATGCGAGATGGGCTGACCAATATTAATGCTGGCGGGTAGAACCGCCAGCCACTTGCGGATGTCGGCAATGATCTCCTCCCGCCCGCGCCCCGACCGATGAAGATCAACGTCGATCTCGGCCGAGTGAACACCCTCGGCATGTTCGTCGAGCTCTGCCCGCCCGGTGCGTCTGCCGACTGACTTCGCCTCCGGTACATGAAGGATCAGACGCTCGGCAATGAGGCCTACGCGATGCGATTCCGCCAGTGAGATGCCCGGCCGGAAGAGCATGGAGATCGTCAGCGTACCCTCGTTGAACGGAGGAAGAAACGAGCGAGGCAGAAAGGCCGAACTCGCAGCAGCGATCACAACGGCGCAGAGCGAAGCGATCATAACAAATGCCTGTTTGCGGAACGCCCAGGCCAGCAGTCTGCGATTGCCGGCTTTGAGCTGACGGACGAGCCAGCTGTCATGCTCAGCTGATGCATTCGGCGATTTGAGCAAGTAGTAGCAGAGCACAGGTGTCACAGTTATAGAGACGACCAAACTCGCCAGGATTGAGACGATGTATGCGATGCCGAGCGGAGCGAATAGGCGACCCTCGATGCCGGAGAGCGCAAACAGGGGGACGAACACCAACACGATGATGGCCGTGGCATAGATGATCCCGGATCGAACCTCCTGCGAGGCACGCGCGATCACCGTCAGTGCGGGCTCGGGACTGGCCCGCATCTTGTTCTCTCGCAGGCGGCGGAAGACATTCTCTACGTCGACGACGGCATCGTCCACGAGTTCACCAATGGCGATGGCGAGGCCGCCAAGCGTCATCGTATTGATGGTCAGACCTAGAAGGTGAAAGACGCTAACTGTAACCAAAATGGAAATCGGAATCGCGGTGAGAGAGATCAGTGTGGTGCGCCAGTTGAGCAGGAATACGAAAAGCACAACGGCGACGACGGCCAGTGCCTCGACAAGCACCTTGAGCACATTGTCGATCGAAACCTCGATGAAGTCGCCCTGACGGAACAAGACGGCCGTCGAGATATTCTTTGGCGTGACGCGTTCGAGTTCCGCGAGCGCCGCCTCGATGTCCTCCGTCAATCGGAGGGTATCGCTCGTTGGCTGCTTCTGCACCGACAGGATCACTGCGGGCCGCCCCATGTGTCCGGCATCGCCCCGCTTGATCCGGGCCGCGTAGTCGACTTCGGCCACTTGCGAGAGCCGCACGGATACTCCGCTGCGGTGGCCTATGGGCAAATTGCGCAGATCGGCGAGTCGAGTTGTCCGGCCGAGGTTGCGGATCAGGTACTCTCTCGAATGCTGGTCGACGAAACCGCCTGCCGTGTTGGAGCCGAACTGACGTAGTGCGCCCTCGATGTCGGCCGTGGCGACGTTTAGCGCGCTCATCTGGGCTAGGTTGAGCGTCACGCGATACTGGCGAACCTCGCCACCAATCGGGATGACCTGGGCCACGCCGGGGATGGTCAGCAATCTCGGACGCAACACCCAGTCGGCGTGCTCGCGCACATCCATCGCGCTCGCCGTATCACTCGACAGGGCGATAAGCATGATCTCACCCATGATGGAGGTGATCGGCCCCATCTGCGGAATGACGCCGCGTGGTAGCTGCTCGCGTATGATGTTGAGACGCTCCGCCACCTGTTGGCGATTGCGATAGATGTCCGTGCCCCAGGCGAACTCGACATAGACAATCGACAGCCCGACGCCTGACACGGACCGCACGCGCGCGACACCCGGCATGCCATTCATGGCGGTCTCGAGGGGATATGTGATGAGCGTCTCGACTTCCTCGGGCGCTAAGCCTTCCGCCTCGGTCATCAGGGTGACTGTGGGCCGATTAAGATCGGGAAACACATCAACCGGCAGTGCGCGCATGGTGAGCGCGCCGTAAATGATAAGCATCGCCGCAATCGCGAGGACGAAGAACCGATTGCGCAAGCTGCCGGTGACGAGAATATTGAACATCTGCCGCCTTCTCTCCTCAACGGACTTGATTGAGGAGTGTCACGCCCTCGGTGACCACGCGTTGATCTGCCTTGAGACCGGCCGTCACAACAACCGAACTGCCGTCGAGTGGCGAGGTCTTCACCTCCTGTGGTTCGAAGCGCTCGGCGTCCGTCTTGATCCAGACGGTAGGCAGGCCTGTCTGACCGCGCACGATCGCGGAGGATGGCAACACGAAGCCGTCGACCTTGCTGGTTGATTGCAGCACGACAGTTACCGGAGCGCCGATTGCGATTTTGCTGCCGGCCTGTTCCATCTTGAATGTAAGTACCGCCGCCTGCTGGCGCAGCGCCAAGCCTCTTCCCATGAAGCGCAGCGGAATCTGGTCCTCGCTGCGGGTCACCGCGAAGGCCTTGCTCAGTTCGCCGAGGGTGTCTTTGCCGTAGTGGACTGCCTCGACCCACAGCTCGGACGGATCGACGATCTCAAAGAGCACGTCGCGCGCATCGACGATCTGGCCAATGGTTGCATTCGAGAGAGAGACCACGCCTCCTATCGGTGCAACCACCGCCTCTCGGCGCACCACGCTCGGCACGAGTTCGGCACGCTTTCTTCTCAGCGCCTCCAACTCGCCACGTACCTCGTCGACTCGAACTTGCGGCACTGAGCCGGGCAAGGCCTCAAACCGCGACAGGATCGTAGCGTTCTTTTTGATACGCTCCTCGGTCTCGGCGATGAGGCTCTCGATGTTAGCTTTGTCAGCAGCCTCGATGTACATCTGCACGTAGGCGAGGACCTCGCCCTTCGTCACATGGCGACCAACATAGGCTAGACCGCCCGGCGCGGCCTCGATCCGTCCCGGTACGCCTGGTTGGACGCGGCCAAAATGCCCCGGTCCCGGTACAATTGTCCCCGTCAGCTCCGTCGACAACGGTGCTTTTGCCTCGGTCGTCAATGCCGTTCGTATGGAGAGAAGGTGCTGCGTAGCCTTTGGTACGAATAAAGTGCCATCCGGCGTGCGCTGCGCGAGGTCGGTCGCCATCGTCGAAGGGACGGACGGCAGTGAAGCTACGATCGCGTCAGCCGCTTTACCGATTCCAGTTTGCGATGTCAGCACAACAAATGCCGCGAGCGCGATTACCCCCGATGACCGGCGCAGTGTGGTAATCTCGGCGGCGTCGCTTTTCCTCAGAGGGTCAGTCGCGACTGAATCTCTTTCGGAAGGATTCTCAGGAGCGACACACCTCTGTCGCGAGCGCCCGCCGCCAAGGAGGAGGGTCAGCAGAATGCCAACAGCCAACCCGCCGGCAGCAGCGAGTAACGTATCCCGATGCCCCATCAGACCGGACAGCTGCCACACAGATTTTGAAGACTGTGGCGCCGCGGTTTGGGCATCAACTTGCTGGAGGCTGCCGGTGAGCAGGTCCTGCGTGCCATCGGCAAGAGTGAGCGTGAAAACGAGGTCCAGATTGTCGCCGACACCGATCCACGGAGCTGCAACGCTGAAAACACCTTCGCCCTCGGCTTTGGCTTCCACCGACTTGTCATCTGCCGACAACACCAGCTTCGCACCCTTGATTGGCTCATTGGTGGCGAATGAGTGCAGGAAGACAGTGAGGCGCCCGCGCCCCGAGGATACGCCGACCAGCTCGAAATCGGGCGCAACCGCGACGACGCGCGGCGCGATGGGCAACGCGAGTGGCGGCGGCTTGTCGTGGTCGTGGCCCTCGTGCGCGCCGGCAGGCCGAAGCTCTCCGCCCAAGAGTGAACAGACCAAAAGGACAATCGAAAGCACGTTCCTGAAACCGGGCACGATCATCTCTCCTCGGCCGCAGCCATGGAGCCGCACGGTAGCTGGACAAGATTTCAGGCCGATTTCTCAGTGTTTCAAAGTGTTGCAGACCAGGGTGGGAATGAGCAGCCGAGCAGCGAGCAGCCCAAGCGCCGGGGCATTGAGCAGAAGGTCATTCAGACTTTGGCCCCACGCTTCGTCGATGCCTTGACTGCGAGAGCATCGAGCAGCTTGCGATCCTCTGCCGCCTCGGAGAGCAGCCACCTCCGGAAGGTCGTAATCTTCGGCAGCTCCACGGTCGCCTCCGGCGCCACGATCCAGTAGGCCGTGGTCAATGGCAGTGACACCGGAAACGGCGCAATGAGCCGCTTGTTGATCAGATCCCACGCAGCCAGCGTGGAGCGAGCAAGCCCGATGCCCTGACCATTGATCGCCGCATCAATCACCATGCTCGCGCGATTGAGCACGACACCGTGCAGAGACTTCGGTGCCTTGACCTGCGCAGCATCGAACCACCGCTTCCAGCCGCTGTGATCGTCGAGATGAAGAAGCGGCAGATGGAGAACATCAGCTGGCGATAATTTGATCTTCTTGCGCAACAGCGAGGGGCTGCAGACGGCAAACAGCGTCTCTGTCGCGAGACGCTCGCCGGCGAGACCTTGCCAGCTTGCGTCGCCGACCCCATGCCGCACGGCCATGTCGACATCCTCTCGTGCAAAATCGACGTGGTGCAAGGTGGCTGACACGCGCAGGTCGATGCCGGGATGCATCTCTCCAAAACGGCCGAGCCGGTGCACCAGCCACTTCGCAGCGAAGTCCGGCGACGTGCTGACGGTGAGCACTCCGGAAGATTGCCGCTGCGTGAGACGGGCCGTCCCAAGCGCGATGCGATCGAAGGCATCGCGGACGACATTGAGGTACTCACGGCCCGCATCGGTGATGACGAGGCGCTGGCGTTCACGATTGAAAAGCTTGAATCCGATTTCTGCCTCGAGCGCCTTCACCTGGTGGCTGACAGCTCCCTGAGTGACGAACAACTCCTCGGCTGCCCGCGTGAAGCTCTCGTGTCGCGCTGCGGCCTCGAAGGCCTTCAGTGCATTGAGCGACGGGAGGCGGCGCAGCATGAGAGCACCAGGAACATCATGAGAAAAGCTCGGGCAGGGTAGAGAAACGATGCTTTGCGGGCAAGCTCCGCTCGCCGCTACATGCGTACTCACAACAGAAACCGAAAGAAAGTGATGATCATGAGCACACAATCTATAGAAGCCTATCCCTCATCAGCCGCGCGTGTCGCAGACGGCCCGCCAGTCTCTGGAATACCTGGGTGGTGGCTGAAGGTAATTGATCGCATTCGCAGCCGAAACCGCCAGCGTCGGGAGCTGAGGGATCTGGTCGCCCTCAACGACCGACTACTTGCCGATATCGGCATCACGCGCGAGCAAGCGGAGGCAGCGAGGAAGGCCTGCTGGTTCTGATGGTTCGCCGCGGAGGCCGATGCATCAATGACATACGCGCGACTCCAGCCCGGAGGCTGAGATCCATGAGCCCCTCGACCGTATCGCCCTTAGTTCCTCGCGCCGCGCCACGCCAGCCTTCCGGAAGATCATGGAGCATGGGGTCATGGATTCTTGTTCTGATCGAGGGCATGGCCGAGGCATACACGGCTCGCGCGCATTACCATGCGCTGGCCGATGAGGGCATGAGGCCAGAGATGGCGCTCCGCATTGCATTCGATCTGCGGGGCGCGAAGGGCCGTCAACCTCGCTCGAGAGCCGCGTCGACCGAGACGGAGCAGGACCAATGAGCACACCGGCACAACGCGTAGCCATACTCTTTCCTGCCGACAGCAATCTGCTTTTGGCGACCAGTCTGGAGCAGTCCAGGTTCGCGGAGACCGCCGCTGCACTGCGTGCGGCTGGGATCGAGGTCGTCGCGGCACCCTATGCCGATGAAATCGCCACCGATGTCCGCGAGCGGTTGTCCACCGTCGACGGCGTGCTCGTATGGTTCAATCCGATCGAACGCGGCCGCGACAGGACTGTCCTCAATGCGATGCTCCGAGACGTTGCCTCTCAGGGAGCCTTCGTCAGCGCGCATCCCGACGTGATCGATCGGATCGGCACCAAAGAAGTGCTCTATCGCACGCGATCCATGGTGTGGGGCTGCGATACGAGCTTTTACGAGAGTGCGGACGCAATGCGGTCGGGACTGCCCGCAAGTCTTCGCTCGGGCAAGCGTGTGTTGAAGCAAATCCGTGGACAGAGCGGCGACGGCATCTGGCTCGTGGCGCTTGCACATGGCCGGGACGATCCGACCACCGCCCCCAGCGGTGACGCGCTGTTGCGGATCCGGCACGCCAAACGAGGCAGTCCCGAAGAGGTGTTGGCCCTGGATGCGTTTATTACGCGATGCGACGGCTATTTCAGAGCTGCAGGCGGAATGATCGATCAGGCTTATCAATCGCGCCTGCCCGAGGGTATGGTGCGGTGCTATCTCGTGCGCGATCGCGTCGAGGGCTTCGGCGAACAGCTCATCAATGCACTTTATCCAGCAGCACTTAGCGCGGCTGCGCACACCGCACCCGAGCCCGGACCCCGGCTTTACTATCCGCCGACCCGCGCGGACTTCCAGAGGCTCAAGGACATGCTGGAGCGGCAATGGCTGGATGAGCTTTGCTCCGCCGTCGAGATTGATAGGCGTGACCTACCGCTCCTCTGGGATGCAGATTTTCTCTACGGGGCCAAAGATGCCAATGGAGCCGACACCTATGTCCTGTGCGAGATCAATGTCAGCTCGGTCTACCCGTTTCCCGCCGACGCGCTGGTCCCCCTCGCGATGGCGACGCGGGCGCGACTAGCTGAACGTCGCTGATGTCGCCGGTCGGCAGTGGGCTGCCAGGAGCTCAGCCGCTTGAAGGAAGATGCGTGTGCCAACGCTGCGGGTGGATCGGCTCGAGACCGGCCTCATCGGCCCATTGAGCTTCGAGGTTGCCGAGGGCGAGTGCGTAGCGCTGATGGGAGCGTCGGGCGCAGGCAAGTCGCTGCTCTTGCGCGCCATCGTCGATCTGGACCCAAGCAGAGGCACGGTCACGTTCGGCGACCTTGACCGTGGCAGCGTTCCAGCGAGCGACTGGCGCAAGTTGGTGGCGCTTGTGCCCGCGGCGTCCGGATGGTGGAGCGATCGGGTCGGCGATCACTTTCCGCCCCACGTGGGTGTGGCCGACTTGCTCGACACACTCGCACTTGCGGGGGCACTGGGCTGGGAGGTCGCTCGTCTCTCGACGGGCGAGCGACAGCGGCTGGCCATCGCACGCGCCCTCTGCAGAAATCCCAAGGCCCTCCTGCTCGATGAGCCGACGGCATCACTCGACGAGGCCGCGACGGGGCGGGTCGAGAACTTGGTCAACCGTTGCTGCCAGTCGGGGCTGGCCGTGCTGATGGTGACACACGAATGGCCGATGGCCGCCTTCAGAAAGATGCGGGTCCGGTCGCATGAGCCCCTACATACCGCTCACGACCGTTGATCTTGCCCTGGCCGCGATCTTCCTCGTTCTCAACGCGCTCTTCTCCATCCTGTTACAGCTTCGGCTGGAGCGACAGCTCGTAGTCTCGGCGCTGCGACTGGTCGTCCAGTTGCTCCTCGTCGGACTGGTGCTGAAGACAATCTTCACCCTGGCCTCGCCCTGGCTCACCCTGCTCGCGGCCTCCGTCATGGTCGCCTTCGCCGGTCGCGAGATTTGGGCCCGCCAGGATCGTCGCTTGCAGGGCCTATGGGGCATCGGACTCGGCGGCGGTGCCATGATGCTCGCCGGTACGCTGATCACGGTGTTCGCACTGACAGCGCAGATCAGGCCTGAGCCCTGGTGGTCGCCGCAGTTTGCGCTGCCGCTGTTCGGAATGATCCTCGGCAATACCATGACCGGAGTGAGCCTCGGCCTCGATACCTTGCACACGGCGATGCACCGTGAGCGCGCCGCTATTGAGGCGAAGCTGCTGCTCGGCAGCACCAGGTGGGAGGCAGTATCGACGTCGCTCCGGCAGGCTGTCCGCAGCGGCTTCACCCCGATCATCAACTCGATGGCGGCTACCGGCGTCGTCTCACTGCCCGGTATGATGACTGGACAGATCCTCTCCGGCGTCGACCCGCAGGAGGCCGTCAAATACCAGATCCTGATCACCCTCCTGATCGGCGGCGCCACAGGGCTCGGCGTGCTCGCCGCCACGCTTGCCAGCGTCTGGCGTCTGACCGACAGACGCGATCGCCTCCGCCTCGATCGGCTTGCGCCTCCCTCGAGCTGATGCCATCACCGGACAGATCATGGCTCCAGCGAGGTCGCTCGGTCGCGACTCGGGAGGATGAGAGAACAGCGTCGGCCGTTCTTCTAGTGTGCCGCGGACAGTTTGAAAAGCTGCGCGTAAGACCACCCATCGATCCAATAGCTGACTACGGCGGAAAGGGTGCGGCTTTGAGCGACGCGGACTGTGCGTATTGTATGTCTGCAGCGAAGTGATGCTCGTTGATTGACGGAACGGTTTAGAGGGCTGCTTGCCATCCTGAAGCTGACGTGCACTCGCGACAGATCCCGCGCAGATCGTGATCATTGCCTGTACAAAGTGCGAACTGTCGGAATAGGATCTGAAAACTCTAGCGTTTAGCAGGCTTTTCAATCTGAGAAGACGGGTTCGGCTCCCGTAGGGAGCGCCACAAAATCAATAGCTTAGCTCATTCTTCGCAATGTTCAGATCGACTCGCCGCATCAGTTTTGACGGCACCGCGTCGGAACCGCCGTTGATTTTCCTCACACATTGTCAGCGCGCGCGTCTGACATCGCGGCAACGTAAGAATGCACAGAAAGCCGACATTGCAGGAGCTCTGCGTTGAGGCGAATCAATATCGCCGACAACGTCCGTAGTTGGCCCAGCAGCGGTCGCCTGACGGAGATGCGTCGCTGAACGCATTCGCTGTTGGGAATGGATCAGAGGGATCCAACTAGTTCAGCTTGATGGGTTGATGACCTCATCAGTCCAAACCTGAAACCGGCGCAAATCGCCCGGTCCGAAGTTGTGGGTAATCGGCACATCTGCGGCATCGCGCCCGTAGGCAATGAGGATGCGCCCGATGCGAGGCGCGTTGTTGCGAGGATCGAAGGTGTGCCACCGCCCTCCCAGGTACACCTCCATCCATGCGGCGAAGTCCATCGGCGGATACGGCGGTGGCAGGCCGATATCGCTGACATAGCCCGTACAGTACCGCGCGGGAATGTTCAGGCATCGGCAAAACGCGATGGCCAAATGGGCGAAGTCTCTGCAAACGCCCTGCGGGGCGGTGTAGGCCTCGTAGGCTGTTCGTGTCGCGCGGGAGTGCTCATAGCCGAACGCGATGTGCGCGTGAACGAAATCGCAGATCGCCTGGACACGGCGCCATCCTAGCGGCGTCGGCCCGAAAATGCGCCATGCCTCATCGGAGAGCCGGTCGGTTTCGCAGTAGCGGCTGCCCAGGAGGAATTGCAGCGTCTCCCCGGGTAACTGTTCCACCGTGTGCTGCACCGCGGATAAGTCGGTAGGGTCGGGCATGCCGGCATCGCGGACGATAGCATTCGTGCCGAGCGTGAACATACCCGGCGGCGCGACGAGGCGATTGCACCAGTTTCCGAAGCCGTCGCGGTAGCTGCTTATGGGAACCGGCGGATTTGTTTTCAGATGATCGGGCAGCTCCAGGTCGGAAGCGCGCGAGAAATGCACATTCAGCGTCGCGATCAGCGGCGTTGGTTGCGTGAACTCAAAGGCCAGCTCACATCCGACGCGAATGCGCATAGTGTCTCCATCCAGTTGTGCGCGTTGCGGTCAGGCGCGAACGAGCGTGCAATACGGCAGCGCCTACTTCATTTCACACGCGTCTCGCCGGCCGCGAGCCGAATGAGTGCCGACGCTTCGCGATCACCATTGCAGCTCGAAGCATCTCTCTGCTGAGCGTCGGCCAGATCCGCCGGATCGATTTCGACGAACTGCCTTCGCGCACTCGAGGTCCCGACAGCAGGCAGCGTGATCGTGGTGGAGATACGTCTAAACGCGACAAACGACAGTCCGTCGATTGCCAACTCGACGGTCTCGACTTGGTAGGTGCCCGGCGGCTGTGTTCCGATAACGTCCCGAAGCGCGAAAGGATGCCGGAAAGTCACCAAACTGTCTGTTGTTTTTTCCGTCATGACGTTCTCCTGGCTCTACGCCAACGCACACGTCAGATCGTTATGAGAGTGATGCCCCCTGCAAGGGTCTCTCCATCTGCGCGTCTACATCATCCCGCTCATGCCGCCACCATGATCGTGACCGGCATGCGCATCGTCCTTCTTCGGCGCATCGGCGACGCCGGCTTCCGTCGTGATCATCAGGGCGGCGATGGACGCTGCATCCTGCAAAGCAATGCGTACGACTTTGGCGGGGTCGATGATGCCCTTCTCGATCATGTCGCCATACTCGTCGGTTTGCGCATCGTAGCCAAACGAGGCCGATCGCTCGTCCATGACTTTGCCGACGACGATCGAGCCCTCGACACCAGCATTGTCCGCGATCTGGCGTATGGGAGCTTGCAGGGCGCGGCGGACGATATTGATCCCCGCCTCCTGATCCTCGTTGTCGCCCTTCACAGTGATTGCCTTCGATGCCTTCAGCAGCATCACGCCGCCGCCCGGCACGATGCCCTCTTCAACGGCCGCGCGCGTGGCGTTGAGTGCGTCATCAACACGATCCTTGCGCTCCTTGACCTCGACCTCGGTGGCACCGCCGATCTTGATGACCGCGACCCCGCCGGCCAGCTTCGCCAGCCGCTCTTGCAACTTCTCGCGATCGTAGTCCGATGTCGTCTCCACGATCTGCGCCTTGATCTGGTTGACGCGCGCCTCGATCTCCTTCTTTTTCCCGGAGCCATCGATGATGGTCGTGTGCTCCTTGGTGATGGAGACGCGCTTAGCCCTGCCCAGCATGTCGAGGGTAACCGTCTCGAGCTTGATGCCGAGATCCTCGCTGATCACCTGGCCTTGGGTGAGCACGCCGATGTCGTCCAGCATGGCTTTGCGGCGGTCACCGAAACCTGGCGCCTTCACTGCTGCAACCTTCAAGCCGCCGCGCAGCTTGTTCACCACGAGCGTGGCTAATGCCTCGCCCTCGACCTCCTCGGCGATAATGAGCAACGGTTTGCCGGATTGTACCACGGCCTCGAGCACGGGCAGCAGGGCCTGGAGATTCGCCAGCTTCTTTTCATGAATGAGGATGTAGGGCTCCTCCAGCTCCACGGTCATTTTCTCGGCATTGGTGATGAAGTAGGGCGAGAGATAGCCGCGATCGAACTGCATGCCCTCAACAACTTCCAGCTCGCTATCGAGGCTCTTGGCCTCCTCGACCGTGATCACGCCTTCGTTGCCGACTTTCTGCATCGCCTTGGCAATCATCTCGCCGATAGACTTTTCGCCATTGGCAGCCACGGTGCCGACCTGTGCGATCTCGGCCGCATCTTTGACCTTCTTCGAGCGCTTCTTGATCTCCTCGACCACCTGGACCACGGCTTTTTCGATGCCCCGCTTCAGGTCCATCGGGTTCATGCCGGCGGCGACGGACTTCATACCTTCGCGCAGGATAGCGTGGGCGAGGACGGTAGCGGTGGTCGTGCCGTCTCCGGCCATGTCATTGGTCTTCTGGGCCACCTCGCGCACCATCTGCGCGCCCATGTTCTCGAACTTGTCCTCGAGCTCGATCTCCTTGGCGACGGTAACACCGTCCTTCGTCGTGCGAGGTGCGCCGAAACTCTTGTCGATGATGACGTTGCGGCCCTTCGGACCGAGCGTCACCTTGACGGCGTTGGCCAGGGTATCGACTCCGCGCATCATGCGGTCACGGGCGTCGGAGGAGAATCTTACGGTCTTGGCTGCCATCTGCGGGCTCCTATCCAAATTGAATCAAAAACAACGAAGGACGAGTGAGTGCGCGATTTATCCGTTGATCACACCCATGATGTCGCTCTCCTTCATGATGAGTAGTTCCTTGGCGTCGATCTTGACCTCGGTGCCAGACCATTTCCCGAACAGCACTCTGTCGCCCTTCTTGAGGTCGATCGGAACGAGCTTGCCGGCCTCGTCGCGACCGCCTGGGCCGACGGCGACAACCTCGCCCTCTTGCGGCTTTTCTCCGGCGGTGTCGGGTATGAGGATACCGCCGCGTGTCTTTGTCTCGATGTCGGCGCGCTTAACGACCACGCGGTCGTGGAGGGGACGAAACTTCATGATGGAGGTGCTCCAATGGCGCCAGGCGCGCCCACGGATTGCGGGCGCGTTCAAGTCGTCGTTTATTTTTCGGATTTCGATATTGGCACTCTATTTATAGGAGTGCTAATTCAGTGTAACCGGTAGGCTCTATTTTCCAGTACGTCAAGAAATATCGGCGCCGCGATACTCCAGCACTCCAAAATCTATGAGGCGAAAATCAAAAACATTCTTCGCCGCAATTGCCCGTGCGAATCGATTTGAATGCGGCTGCGGGGGGGAGGGGTGAAAAGAAAAATTCAGCTCCAGCGGAATCATGACGCTCCGTGCTACTCTGTCCGTTGCACACGTGAGCGGCGTGATTGCAGCTCATAAGGACACCCCAATGGCTCTATCGTCCGTTGCGCTGCCTCCGCACGAGAGCATCAGGGGCGTACACTTCGCCATGATGAACGGCACCGTCCTGGTCAATATCCTGGTCTTGCACGCAGTACTCCAATCCATGGACTGGTCGCCGCCCGGATCTGGCGACTACCTGGCGCGCTTCCAGAAGCACAGGTCTGTTCTCGAGGAAATTGCGAGCGGGAAATATGGGCGCGGGCTGATCGAGGAAAACGGAACTATTGTCATACAAAAAGGGGATCGATAGTCGTCCCGACCTCGCGCTTCAAAAGACGGGCAAGTCAGCGCAGCCATAACCGGCCGTCGCAATCCGATCTATCCTAGACAGGCCCAAGCGTTTCGCTCTTGTGATTATGAAGAAAGCGGGCGATCTGCTCTCGCAGGTCGACCGAGTGACGCGGGTCGCCACTTGAAACAGCGTGTTCGAAGAGCGCCTTCTTGACGTCGGTTGGCAACTCGGCCCATTGCGCAATGACGGCAGCACCGAGACACTGGAGGATGCGCTGCTCTGCCTGGCTCAGCACAACGCGTTCATCATCCTGCTCAGCAGAGACAGAGGCGCCACCTTCGTTCTCCCATCGGGCAAGGGCGCGGGCGAGCGGATTGTCTGACTGAGACGTGATCGATTTGCCATCGTTGGACATGGCGTTTTATCGCACAGGAGGCAGGTCACTGCCAGATCGCCGGTGCCGCGAAAGAGATCAGCAGCCTCAGGAGGCCAATGCCGCACGACATCTCGCTCATCGCCACAATTACTATGGGTTTCGTTCTCGCGCTCCTGGGTGGCCTGCTTGCCAGCAAGCTGCGCTTGCCGCCGCTGGTCGGATACCTCCTCGCGGGCGTAGCACTTGGCCCCTTCACGCCGGGGATTGTCGGGAACGCGGACGTCGCGAGCCAACTCGCCGAGATCGGCATCATTCTGCTGATGTTTGGTGTCGGTCTGCACTTCTCGATCAAGGATCTGATGGAGGTGCGCGCAATCGCCGTGCCGGGTGCCATCGCTCAGATAGCTGTGGCCACAGGCAGCGGCCTTGCGCTTGCGCTCCTGTGGGGTTGGGGGGTGGGCGCCGGTCTGGTACTCGGGCTCGCCTTGTCGGTTGCGAGTACTGTTGTCCTGCTTCGCGCCCTGGAGCAGCACAACACGCTCGACTCGGCCAACGGCCGCATCGCGGTCGGCTGGCTCATCGTCGAGGATCTCGCGATGGTGCTCGCCCTTGTTCTGCTGCCGGCGCTGGCCGGCGCGCTCGGCGGTGATGCGCGCGGCGTCGCTGTACAGCTCGCCGGTGGCAGCCTTGTAACGACGTTGCTTCTCACTCTGGCCAAGGTGGCCATGTTTGTGGCCCTGGTCGTTCTGGTGGGGACACGGGTCGTGCCGTGGCTGCTGCTGATGGTTGCGCGGACGGGTTCGCGCGAGCTGTTTACGCTGTCGGTATTGGCGATCGCGCTCGGGATCGCCTATGCTTCCGCTGAGCTGTTCGGCGTGTCATTCGCGCTTGGTGCGTTCTTCGCCGGCGTCGTGCTCAGCGAATCCGACTTCAGTCATCAGGCGGCAGCGGACTCGCTGCCCCTGCAGGATGCCTTCGCGGTGCTCTTCTTCGTCTCGGTCGGCATGCTTTTCGACCCCGGCATCCTCGTGCGGCAGCCGCTGGCCGTTGCGGCTGTACTGCTGCTGATCGTGTTCGGCAAATCGCTGGTGGCGTTCGCCATAGTACTTCTCCGCGGCTATCCGGTCTCGACTGCGCTCATCGTCTCGGCCAGCCTCGCCCAGATTGGCGAGTTCTCGTTCATCCTCGCGGGTCTCGGCGTAGCGCTTGGCTTGTTGCCGCCCGAGGGACGCGACCTGATCCTGGCCGGCGCTATCCTCTCCATCACGCTCAATCCGCTGGTATTTGCCTCCATCGATCCGCTGCTTTCGTGGTTCCGAGCGCGACCGCGATTGACAGCATTACTGGAGCGTCCAGGCGATCGCTTTTCGACGCCGGCCGATACGAGCGAAGAGACCGGACTGAGGGATCACGCGATCATCGTCGGTTATGGGCGCGTGGGTGAGATCATCGGCGAAGCACTTAGGGCTCAGAAGCTCGCTTTCGTGGTGATCGACGAGAACCGCCGACGCGTGGAGAAACTCCGCAAGCGAGGATTGACGGCCATCTACGGCGATGCCACTGCAGCAGGCGTCTTGGAGGCGGCGGGCGTTGGCAGCGCCCGGCTGCTGATCGTCGCTATTCCCCAGGGCTTCCTCAAACGGCGCATCATCGAGCTGGCCCGAGAGGCCAATCCCCAGATCGACACGGCTGTGCGTACCCACCGTGCATCGGAACTCGCGTATCTCAAGGATCAGGGGATCGGCATCGCCATCATGGGGACGCGTGAAACGGCGTTCGGACTCTTGCGCTACGCACTTTCCAGCCTCGGCCTTCCGGACGAAAGAGCGCTGGCTGTCGTTCAGGCAGCCCGCATGTCGGGCGACGGCGGGGCCTACGAGCGTGAGGCGGATATCGCGATGCCCGAAGCACCCCCTGAATTGAGAGAACATCGGGAGGACTGATCAGCGAAGCACGCGTCAGCTCTCCATTGCCCCCAAGAGTGCGGCGATCTTGATCGTGGCGAAGTTCGAGAACGTGTCGGAAACCGCATAGGGCAATATGATGCGGTCGCCATGGCGCATCCCACCGCACGTATAGACGACGTTCGGCACGTAACCCGCACGTTCAGTGGGGTCGGGTCGGACCAGCGGCTCGCGCGAGCGCGCCAGCACCTTCGATGGATCCGTCTTGTCGAGCAGAGCGGCCCCGATGGAGTATTTGCGCACAGGGCCGACGCCGTGGGTAAGAAGCAGCCAGCCTTCGTCCAGCTCGATCGGTGATCCGCAAGTGCCGATCTGAACGAACTCCCACGGATAGGACGGCTTCAGAAAGGCCTGTCCGCCGTTCCACGTGTAGAGATCGTCAGAGAAAATCAGGTAGAGATTTTCATTGTCCTGCCGGCCGATCATGGCAAAGCGGCCGTCAAGCTTGCGCGGGAAAAGGCTCATACCTTTATTGCCGGCGGCCGAACCGCGCAGCGGCGTCATACGGAATGTCCGGAAATCTGTTGTCTCGATGAGCTCCGAGCGGATCGCACTCCCGCTATAGGCAGTATAGGTCGCGTAATACCGCCGCCGTCCATTGTCCTCGAACTCAACGAACCTCGCGTCCTCGATACCATTCACCTGAGTGTTGGTGATCGGAAAGATGACGCGCTCGCTGAGATCGTCTCCAGAACTGAACACGACCTCGACGTCGTCTCCATCTGGCATGGCCGTCCGGTTGGTCACAGTCGGCACGGACGCAAGGCGTGCCGTTGGATCGACGCTGACTTTCCCATCGGCATCAAGCAGGCCGGTGCGGAACGTCAGGGACGATATGTGGCCTTCTCCGACTGCTCGAAGACTAAGAATGAAGCGGCACCGCCCATCGCGAATACCGCTTTGATCTGGATGGCGCACGATGCTGGGATTGAACAAGGCCGACGCCTCGAACGAATACTCGTGAAGGAAGTAAGCACCGACCAATCGGCGTTGAGCATCGGTGAATACAGCATGAGGATCAAATGCGATTTCCATCTCGCTCGCACGTGCATCAAACAGATGGAGCAGGTTTCGATGGCGTCCTGCAAAATTGTCGAGAACATCTGCCAATTGCTTGGCGACCTCAACCGGATCCAATCCGAGGACACGCTCGACGATATGATTGGCTCGGGTCTTGTCCACTGCATTGAAATGACGCGGCTCGGTCGCCGGTTTGAACGGTCGGACGATGACGCGCGCCGGGTCCGGCCGCAAATGCAATGCTTGTCGATTGAAGAACATGGGCTGAGTCATGGGATGGGTCCTGCGGATCGTTCCGAAATGGTTGGAGAACCTAGGCGCTGAGAGCTAGCAACGGCCCTGCTTGAGCTCGATCGGCATTCGCGCTGGCCCGAGCGTATCCGCGCATCTCCGCGAGACCGAGAAGATAGGACACGACTGATTCGGCGCCTCGGTTCTCGTTGGGTCGATCGGGATGAAGACCATCCATGCAGCTCCCTGTCGCCGGATCCGCCAGCGAGATCTGGAGGTCATTCCTGCCAAGAAACCAATCGAACGCCGTCATTGCTGTTCGCGCCCAGTCCGACTGCTGATCCACACGTGCCGCAGCAAGGCAGGCCGAGATTGTTGCGGCCGCCTCGAGCGGCTGTTGATCGAAGGGTTCAGGTGCTTTGTTGCGGCGGCCGAAGCTGTCCGAGCCGACGGGTCGGAAGTGGCCGGACGCGGCAGTTTGCTGCGACATCAGCCAGTGTAGAGATCGGAGACCGGCCACGGCATATCTTGTAGAGCCGGTCGTTGCGGCAGTCTGGATCAGGGCTTGCGGCAGGCGTGCGTTGTCGTAAGCAAGAACATCCTCGAACCATATCCAGCCGCCGGCCTTCTTTGCGGCCAAGGCGGTCATCAAGCGGTCGGCAAGTATGGCCCGCATACGTTTTGCGGAGACATCATCGACTGCGGAGGGGCAATAGGCATCCAGTGCGAGCAGCGTGAAAGCCCAGGCGCGCGGCGATGCGAAAGCCTCAACAGTGGGTAGCGCAGCGTTGAACAGCGTCTCCGCCCAGGTTCGGCGCACCGGATCGGTATCCCTGGCCGCGCATACAGCCAAGGCCCACAATGTCCGCCCGTGGCTATCTTCGGAACCTCGATCCTCAAGCCAGCGGCGGTCATAGCTCATGAAATTTCGAAAGCGCAGTGTATAGGGATTCCAGGCGTGCTGAACGAACGCCGCGAACCGGGTCGTGAGAATTTCGGGCAATCGCATCTCTCCAGCCGACCCGGTGAGAGTGGAAGCCAAGAGCAGCGCGCGGGCATTGTCATCGACACAGTAGCCGTGCGAGCGGTCGGGGACGCCATGCACGGCGTGCTGAAGAAGCCCCGTGCTGTCGCACATCGAAAGGAGATGATCGGTCCGCACTTCAGGCAGCGCGTGCCGATCCGTTGTCGATCTGTGGCGATCACTTGGATCTGTGGGGCTCGTGATCGGCGGCTGGAGGACACTCTCGAAGGTCTTCAGATATGCTCTGGCCGCTTCCGACCAGATCATAGAGCGGCTAGCCGCATAGGCGCGCTTGCGCATCGCATGACGACGCACCTCGTTGACGAGCAACGCCGAGATTTCCTTGCCGATGACGCTGGCATCGCCAAACGGCACGAGAATGCCGCGCCCATCGGCGAGCAATTCCTTGGCGTGCCAATAGGGCGTCGAGACGACTGCCTTGCCCAGGCCGTAGCTGTAGGCCAGTGTGCCGGACGTCATCTGCGCCTCGTTGAGGTATGGCGTCACGTACACGTCGCACATGGAGATGAAGTCCAGCAGCATGGACTGGTCGACGAATTGATTGAGGAAGACGACGTGATCGTCCACCGAGCGCGACCGCACACGGGCCATCAGGCTGTCGCGATAGGCTTCACCCTGTTCCCGCAGCAGATTGGGGTGTGTCGCGCCGAGAATGACATAGAGCGCATCGGGGCATGAGCTGATGATCTCCGGCATGGCATCGATGACGGTTTCGATGCCTTTACTCGGCGACAGGAGGCCGAACGTGAGAATGATCGTCCGTCCCTCAAAGCCGAGTTTTTTCTTGGCGCTGATGGATTCCCGAAATGGAAAATCGGGTATCCCGTGCGCGATGACGTCGATGTTTCGTGCAGGCACACCATGGCTCGTGAGAAGGACATCACGCCCCCTATCCGACATAACAACCAGCTTCGAAGAGAGCGCAATTATCTGCTTCATCACGGCCCCCTGGGCGGGGGTTGGGTCCGGAAGGACGGTGTGAAGCGTAGTAACGATGGGCATCTCGAGACGCGACAATAGCTCTACGATATGGCCACCGGCTAACCCGCCGAAGATTCCGTATTCATGCTGCAGCGAGACGAGGTCGCATCCCGACCTGTTGAGAAATTTCGCTGTTTGCAGATAGTCATCGACGACGTCGTCACGCACTTGAACGCGTACGGATGTCGGGTAATCGTAGACCTCGCCTGCGTCGTTCATGGCCATGATGCAAGTGTCGAGATCGGATCGCGCAGCGGCAACGGCCTTATGGAGATCGTGCGTGAAGGTGGCGATTCCGCAGCGGCGCGGCAGATGGTTACCGATGAACGCAATACGCTGAAGTCGATTCATTTGTTGTTCCTTCGTGGCCGCGGCGAGCGGCATTGCGTTGCAGAGGAAGCGGCGACGGCGCCAGGACGCGCTCGGAAGTGCAGGCCTCGTTGATATCTGACGGCGCGAGGAAGCGCAGGAGCGTCCGCGCAACTTCGCCGACATAGGCAACAAGGCAGGTTAGAGGAGCGCCGCCGACGTGGACATCGACCTGGCCGAATGTCGCGAACACCGCGCCACCAGCAGCTATCTCGTTGGAGCGGATGGTGGCTTCGCCGCTGAGCACAAGCAACCACATCTCCCGCGTGGCTTCGATACGCCAAATTGTGTTTGGCGTGAGGTCCAGCCGCTCGAGCACGAAGTGCGGATCGGCCACTAACAGCGTCCGTTGATGGGACAGGCGCATCGGCCGCACCCGAAGCTCCGCCACGCCGGTTCGTGCGGCAGCGACGGCGCAGTCGATGTGAAGGTCGCGGTGTCGGCCATGATCGAATAAGCGAAAAGTTGCATCGCTGCGCTGTTGGATCTCGGCGATCACCAGTCCGGCGCCAATCGCATGGATTGTTCCGCCGGGCACCAATATGACATCGCCGGCTACCGCCGGATGCCAGACCACGAGATCGGCAATCGAGCCGTCCTCGATCGACTTACGAAGTTGCAATGGAGTGCAAGGTCGGCGCAGACCGAGAGCGACCTTTGCGTCCGCAGTAGCCTCCACGACGTACCACGCCTCGGTCTTTCCATTTGGCAGGCCAATCAATTGCGCGAAGGCGTCGTTCGGATGCACCTGGATGGATAATGGCTGGCTGGTGAGCAACAGCTTGAGCAGGAGGGATGTAGGAGTGCGCTCTGCGCCGGCTCGCTCATACCAAAGTTCGCCGATCAATGTGCCATCACATCTCGGCTCCGTCCAAGGACGTGGATCCGTGACGCCCCAGGGTTTAGTCACGGAGCTGGCGGTTACATGCTCAATCGGCATGAGGGCCACCCCGCGATAGACACGGAGAAGCCGCGTCGAGGAGCCCTCATCGTGACTGTTTTCCCGGCTTAGTGGCCGCGCCTATGCCGGACTTCACTAGGAAGGGTGCCTCCTGCGTCGCTGGCGGTTTCGGCTTCGTGGATTTCGGCTTTCGAATCTCACGATTGCCCTTTTGCTGACTCTTTGCCACGTGGCATCTCCATTTCTGCTGAGCCGAAAAAGACGGCTTGGATGAATTGCTTCCGGCTTCGGACGTCATCGAGAGGACACTGCGAAGCGCCTGCGGCGGCGTCACTCTAAGCTACTAGGCGGGTCGACCATTCGAGCGGAGTGATGCGCTCGCGCGCCACTGAGACCTGCCTGATTAAGCTGTGATCTCTAGGGCCTCTGTGCGTCTGGAGACTTTGTCTAGCCGATATACGGGCGCGTCATGCTGATCCAAAGCAGCCTCAGCGTGAATTCCGCGCCCGATGACTATTGCCACTCGTCCGACTGTCCTGCTGGCCCATATCGTGGACTCACGTTGCGAGAATGCCTCAGCGAATGGCGCCAACAATGCCTCCAAGCGCTCAGTGAACTCTATCCATTTTGCGAGGCAGATGTGTCTTTGGGGCAAATTCGAGCTAGTTCGGTGAAGCCGCTCAACTTCCGCTCTCGACCTCCGTACGGACGTTTACGCCGTGGCACTGAGCAAACCTGGAGCGACGATTGCCGGTCGAACCTTGCGCCCCGCGCGGTGGCAACCCGACAACGGGGTCTTGCCGCGCGCATGAGTAGATTCCGAGCCTACACCGCGAGATGAGAGCGACCTACGGTGGAGCGATCCGCTGGGCAAGAGCAGTTCCATGCCAAAGGGCATTGAACGTGCCGCCCATCAAGAGGAGGTTCGCAATGCAGGTTCCGGCATCAGTAAAGCCCGCAGTTTGGGGCGCAGTAGGCGGCGCGATCGCTGCGATGATCGTCGGCTTCGCTTGGGGTGGCTGGGTGACGGGCGGCAAGGCCGGAGTGATGGCGGCCAACAGCGCCGAGACTGCTATTGTCCTAGCATTCACGCCACTCTGTGTTGCCAGAGCCGAGCAGCAACCGGACCAGCTTGAGCTCTTGAAGAAGCAGAGCAGGTGGAGCCGCGACGAGTTCGTCATCAAGGCCGGCTGGGTCGCTAACGTGACAGAGCAATATCGGTCTGAAGTCGCGAGAGTGTGTGCGACGACAATCGTGGAAGCCATGAACACCCTGCCGAAGCCTGCTGGTTGAGAACGCCGCGGGTTAACGGTGGCGGAGAGATCGCGGAGCAAAGAGCAAGGCCGATCTGATCACCTTCGATCGGTACGAAAATGTCGACAAGCGCAGGAGAGAGATCATGCAAGCTGAGGCACTATTGATCTTGTTACTCATCGGAGCGGTGGCCGGTTTCTTGGCGGGTGTGATCGTCAAAGGCTACGGCTTTGGTATCGTTGGTAACATCGTAGTCGGCATTGTCGGTGCTGTCATAGGCGGCTGGTTGCTTCCGCGGCTTGGGCTGTTCCCGGGCGGTAATATCCTCGGGCAGATTGTCTCGGCCACCGCGGGTGCGGTCGTTCTGCTCGTTCTCATCAGCTTTGTTCGAAGGGCCGCCTGAGCCGGCTACCCCGCGGGATCCTAGTTTCCCGCGCTCCAGAGGAGGGCTCAGGTATGACGTTGAACTTTTCGAACCCAAGCCGCAGCTATGACGAAACGAGGACGTGCGTGCGCTTCTGGGGCTATGATGGTGCGCTGGAAATTCCGTTCTTCCTCGAAGATGGTGCGATGCAGAGGATCAGCCCGGAGACACGCCAAAACGCGGCGGCTCTACTGACTGCGTTCGATCGCAATCGCGACCGGATACTCAAGGTGGCAGGCAAAGTCTATTCCAGGACGCGCAGTAAAGGAACATATACGCTGACAGCTTCGGATTTTTGATGGCTGGCGCGCTCGATCCTCCATCTGACGCCTGATGAAACAGGTGACCAGCCAAGAAGGCCGCTCTGCGGCCTCGGCTAAATGTGTCAGGCAGCAGCGAGTGCAATTCGGATCAGCGCCGGAAGTGATTTGGAACCCGTCTTGCGCATGATTGCCGCGCGATGGTTGTCGACCGTACGCTGGCTGATGCCAAGATCAGCGGCAATATTCTTGCTTGGGTGGCCGGCGAGAACAAGGTCCAAAATCTGGCGCTGACGCGCGGTCAGGCTGGCCACACTGAGCGTGGCGTTCACCTGATGCACCGATAGTGTGGCGATGTCGCGCGTCCGATCAAGCGCACGCTCGACGCTGGCGAGCAGATCGCCGTGACGAACCGGTTTCTCGATGAAGTCCACGGCACCGGCTTTCATCGCTTGAACGGCCACCGATACGTCGCCGCTTCCGGTAATCATGACTGCTGGCAATCGGTGACCAGCCGCTTTGAGGCGTTCGATCACCTCGATACCGCTCATGCCGGGCATTAGTACATCGACTAAAAGGCATCCGACACGCTCCGGACGATAGGCCTTGAGGAAGTCTGCACCATCCGCAAACATCTCCACCGCATAGCCGTTCTCATTCAGCAGATCGCACATCGTCTCGCGGACGGCATAATCATCATCGACAACAAAGACGGTGGGCTTGTCGGCTTTTGCATCCAGTGGTGATTGCTGCTCATGATCGGGGCTGGCGGAGCGAGGCGTGGCCATGAGGCGCTGAGCAAGGCGCGTCAGCTCACTGGCCCTCACGGGCTTGTTCAGGTGCACGCAATCTTGGGCGGCAATCTCAAGCAAACTATCTGTCGAGATATCGCCGGTCAGTATGACGGCCGGAATGGCCTGCTGAGCTTGCTCGTGCAGTCTGGCAATTGTCTGGAGCCCATTGAGGCCCTTCGGCAGGTTGTAGTCTGCGATGATCAGATCCGGCACAATGGCTTCTTTGCTCGCCAGCTCAAGCGCCTGATGTCCATCTGCGGCGGCCAATGTGCGATGCCCCTCGCTATCAAGCAGAAGCTGAAGCATTTCGAGAACCGCCGGATCATCGTCGACGATCAAGATAGTGCCACGTAAGGCTGGACGTACCGGCGTACTGTTCTCGGCCGGAATGGGGAGAACCGCCACGCCTCGTTCCCCGAGCGGCACCTCGATCGCGAAGACCGAGCCGACGCCGAGGCGCGAGCGAACGTCGATCTTGTGTCCTAGAAGGTCGGCAAGGCGCTGCACGATTGCGAGACCGAGACCAAGGCCCTTGCTTCGTTCGCGTGCAGGGTTCTCGAGCTGATGGAACTCGTCAAAAATAGCCTGGAGTTCAAGTTCCGGAATGCCGGGGCCTGTGTCCCAGACCTCAATGCGAAGCTTGTCACCACGGCGTCGACAGCCAAGCAGCAACTTACCGTCAGTGGCGTATTTCACCGCATTCGACAGCAGATTGCGCAATATCTGCTCAAGGAGGCGAGGGTCGCTGCGCACGAAAAGACTGCTCGCCACCACACGCCAATCGAGTCCACTGTCAGTCGTGTGGTACGTCAGCTCAGTCCGCAATTCGTCAAGCAGACGCTTGATGGGGAAATCGACAATCGCCGGGCGCACGATGCCGGCTTCCAGTTGATTGATGTCGAGCAGCTTGTCGAGCATGCTCGACATCGAGCTTACCGTTTCGTCGAGCCTGCGGACGAGCTTCAGCGTTGGCTCATCATGAATGCGCTTTTCCAGCATTCCCTGAAGCAGGCTGATGGTCTGTAGAGGCTGGCGCAAATCATGGCTGGCGGCAGCGAGGAAGCGTGACTTGCCGGCATTGGCCCGTTCCGCCTCGAGCTTCGCGGCCTCCAGCGCCCTGCCTTCGCGCTTCACCTGAGTGATATCGACGATCGCCACCAGGATCTTGCGCTTTGCCGCAGGGGCCTCTCGGAGCACGAGAGCGCTCATGAGAAACATCCGCCTTCCCGATCCGGGGACCTCGATCTCGACCTCATGATCTTTGATGCTGATGCCTTTAGCTTGGACTGAGGCGAGGAAATCGCGGAGAGCGGGCACGTTAAGATGATCGGCCACCGTCAGTAAGTATCGACCGATCAGCTCATTGGGCTCAACCGAGAAAGCGCGATGGAATGAGCTTGAAGCGGAAATGACGCGCAGATCTTCATCGAGGACGACCAGCGGCTGGCGGATCGTGGCGATGATGCTATCGAGATAGGCGCGCGCGGCCTCGATTTCATGTTCGGCGGCCTTGATCTCTGCAATATCGGCAAACGTGATCACCAAGCCTTCGACCTTATCGACCTTGCTCCGATAGGGCAGCACCCCGCGCATGAACCAGCGGTCGTTGTCGGCCTTGACCTCGCGTCGGACGGGCTCATGGCTTGTCAGCACGGCGCGTGCATCCGGCAGCAGAGCATCGTCCTCGAACCGGCGCGTCAGATCGGCAAGCGGCCGGCCGATGTCGGAGGCAATGACATTAAACAGCGACTTCGCAACTGGCGTAAAGAAACGGATGTTGAGATCGGCGTCCAGGAACAGCGTTGCCATGTCGGTGCTGTTGAGGATGTTCTGGAGGTCGTCGGATGTGGCGCGTTGCTGCTCGACAGTCTCATGCAGCTGGCTGTTCAGCGCCGTGAGCTCTTCATTTAGGGACTGCAACTCCTCCTTCGAGGTTTCCAGCTCCTCGTTGGTCGACTGGAATTCCTCATTGACGGACACGGCTTCTTCATTGATCGCCTTCTGCTCCTCGTTGGCCATCTCAAGGTCGCGAATGGCGCTCTGCAGGTCCTCGCGCGTAGCCGCGAGCTCCCGCTCGACCTGAGCAACACGCGATGCTTCGGCCGCCGTTTCGGCGGGTCTAGCAATGCTGACGTCAAGGGACGGATCGTCAGCAAAGCTGACAAGAAACAGCTTCTCGCTATCACCTTCAACCGGTAGCACAGTGATGGTGACGCCGACCGAGCGTGCATCGCGCTTCAGTTGGGCCCCCGTCATGGTAACGCGCGCATCATCCTGTTTGGCCCGCTCGATGGCTGATCTCAGCTTGGCGCGCAGCCCCTCACGTGCCATGGCAAGAACGTCCCTTGTGCCTTCACCCGAGACAACCTTGAGATAGCGATCCATCGATCCGAAGTAGTAGAGGCCGTCATGCTTGGCATTGATCAGGACGGAGGCCGGCGCATAGGCTTCGAGCAGCGCGCGCTGCGACAGTTCGCTGAATCCCGGCCGCCGAGGTATCGTCTGCTGGGCTAAGCTACTAGAGAGAAGGCGGCCCGCAGCGTTAGTACCGCGCGGAAAATCAACCTCACCCGGCCGGGTGCGCCCGATGTGCCGGTAAATCCGATGAATCTTGCTGATCGGCTCGAAGCGGTCCGAGACATTCCCCACCGTCTCGGAGGATCCAAGAAAGAGCACGCCGTCCTCGCGCAGCGCGAAATGGAAAAGCGACAGGATCTTGCGCTGCGCCTCCGGACCAAGATAGATGAGCAGATTGCGACAAGAGATGAGATCGAGACGGGAGAAGGGCGCGTCAGACAGCAGGCTCTGGCTGGTGAACACCACCGCCTCTCGAAGCTCGCGCACCACTTGATAGCTGTGGTCTTCTTTGGTGAAGAAGCGGGCGAGACGTGTTGGCGTCACATCGGCCTCGATCGACTCGGCATAGATGCCGGCGCGAGCGAACGCCACACAGTCCGTGTCGATGTCGGAAGCGAACACTTGCAGCTTGATATTGCGTTTCGCGGCCGCGATCTGCTCGAGGAAGAGCATGGTGATCGAATAAGCCTCTTCACCCGTGCTGCAGCCGGGCACCCAAATGCGTAAGGGCCGGTCCAACGACTGCCGCTGCACCAGCTCCGGGATGACTTTCTCCTCAAGCAGATCGAAGGCCGCCGGATCGCGGAAGAAGTGCGTGACGTTGATGAGGAGGTCCTTGGCGAGCCGCTCGCGCTCTGCGGCATCCTCCTGCAAGAAGCTCAAGTAGTCGCCGCCGCTCTCGATGCCGGCCATGGCCATGCGCCGCTCGATGCGCCGGTGCAGCGTCCCGTGCTTGTAGAGCGTGAAGTCATGCGAGGTCTTCGCGGCCAAAAGATCGATGATGCCGGCAAACGCCTCCCGGACAGTGCTGGCGGATTTCTCATCTGCATGTCTCGCTTTGACGTACGTCTGGCGACCGTAGCTGATAAGCGCGTGGGGGATATCGGCCACCGCTAAAACAAGGTCGGCGCCACCGCTCATCATGGCGCTGCGGGGCATTCCGTCGTAAGCGGCCTCCTCGGGATCTTGCACAATCACGAGACCGCCTCTCTCCTTCACCGCCTTCAGTCCCAAACTGCCGTCGGTGCCAGTTCCCGAGAGGATCGCACAGATGGCGTGCTCGCCGCATTCTTCGGCCAGCGACCGCAGGAAGAAATCGAAGGGCATCCGCACGCCGTGGCGTTCCAGGGGCTTGGATAGACGGAGGGCACCACCTTGGATGGACAAATAGCTGCCCGGAGGGATGAGATGCACGCGGTTGCGTGCGAGCTGCATTCCATCTGTCGCCAACAGGATCTTCAAGGGTGTGTGGCTGGCGAGCAGATCGACCATCAGGCTTTCGTGCGTCGGATCAAGATGCTGGATCAGCACGAAGGCCATGCCGCTGTCGGCTGGCAAGGCGTCGAAGAACTTCTTGAAGGCCTCCAGACCACCGGCCGAGGCACCCAGCGCAACGACCTGGAAATCAACGCTTGCCGGCTTCGACGACATTGACTGCGGCCGGCCTGCCACAGGCTGCGACGCCCTGCGTCTTGTCATCGCTATTGGCTTTCATGAACCCAGGCTCCCATTCAGGGAACGCTCGCGGGTCGAGCCATCATAGCACACATGACCAATAGGATGGCTTGATTGTGCGGGCCTTTAGCTGCCAGCGATCCCAGTCCCGGGCGATGGCTTGAATCGCACTTCAGCTGATCGGCTTGGCCGCCATAGGTAAGTTCCGAGTCTCCACTCTCCACCTGTTCTCGGCCTAGGCTCAGTGCAACATCACAGGGCGGGTGAGATCGCCAGCCCGTGGAAATCCGAGAAAATCTAGGAACGGTTAAAAGCAAAGCCTTTTCGGGTCACTGGACGGCTCGGCGGCACCCAATCAAGGGAAATACCAATGAGGCCTGCGAGCGAAGCTAACGTGAACACGTGGCCCTCTTTCAGCGCGTACGCCCATGCGGCCAGCATCGTAGCCAAGCAAGAGAATACGGAGCTGCGCCTCGTCGCGGACGAACTCGGCCATCGGCTTAAGAACCTAGTGGCCGTCATTCAGTCGATCGCGCGCCAAACCATGAACCAAACCGCCACCAAAGAAGACTTCGAGGCGAGGTTCTCGGCACGCCTAGGTGCTTTTGGACATTCGCTCGATCTTCTCATCGCCAATGATTGGCGCGGCGCGCATATCGACGACCTCGTGCGCTTGGAGCTGACACCATTTGGCTTGCTGGATGAGGTGCAGATATCGGTGAAAGGGCCGCCACTAGCGCTTAGTTCCGTGGCTGCCCGCAACATCGGCCTCGCCCTTCATGAGCTGGCGACCAATGCCTCCAAATATGGCGCGCTCTCGGTGCCGGAAGGCAAGGTTGCTGTGCAGTGGGAGCTCGCGGGCCGTGGCGGCCGACAACGCTTCCATATGACCTGGTGCGAGTCGGGGGGACCGATCGTAACGGAGCCCACGCGCCGGGGCTTCGGTCGACAGGTTATCCAGCACATAACCGCGCAGGCCCTCGCCGGAAACGTGACACACGACTTCATGCCGAAAGGTGTCAGATGGACACTCGATGCCCCGGCGGCGATCGCGGTTGCAAGTGGAGGCAACGACCCGACTAAAGCTCTGCACTCAATTGGAATATCGGTCAAACGATAGGCACGGCAGCGGCGCAAGGATGCGGGAAATCGCCGCCGATCTGAGTACATTCCGAGTCTACGTCGAGCCTCTCAAGACCAGCTAGCGTTTACCGCGCGGTAATCATGTCTTCGCGTCGCAAGTCAACGGTTGCTACCGCCGCAAAGCGGCAAACTGTCCCTGAGGCAATACTGGTCGGTAGCCGGACGCGAACAAACACAGCTGGAGCGGCGGCATGACGGGGCGGACAACGCGCAGATCGGTGACATTTTCGCAGCCATTCTCGCTTTCGGACATTGAAGGCATCCAACCTGCCGGAACCTACAGAGTCCAAACCGTCGATGTGAGCCTCGATGACGGCTCGTCCCTTTCCTATCGCCGCATCTCGACGACGATCGAGCTGCCGGACGTCGGCGCCGCTGGCTTGAGAAGGCGGGTGATGACCATCGACGCCCTTGAGTTAGAGGCCGCCCTGACGAAGGATGGCGCTCTCATTCCATAAGACAGCCCCGTCCTAAGTAGTTTCCGATGCTGCCTTCATTGCCTGCGACCCGATAGGGTCCGAACATCAACTCGTCACTGACGCAGCATCTGCCTCTCTTCCCGCACGCGGTGAGGAGTGCCGCAGACAGAGTGCTCACGCGCGCGCCGAAGACAAAGATCGAAATGGAGAGCTAAGATGAGACTGACAACCCTTACTCTTGCTGGTGCTATGGTATTGGTCGCAGCTGCGCCCCTCGGGCAGGCGTTTTCCCAGACGGCGGTTCTGGCGACCACCGCCCCGAAGTTCGTCACTCAACAGCCGGCCAATGAATGGCTCGCCCGAGTGTTCCTCGGCCAGGGCGTGCAAAACACAGCCGGCGAAACCGTCGGTGACATCAACGATCTCGCTTTCGACCGCCAAGGCCAAATCCGCACCGTCGTCATTGGCGTTGGCGGGTTCCTGAGCATGGGAGAGAAGAGCGTCGGCGTCCCCTTTGATGCGCTGACCTTCAACGTCGGGGCAAGCGGCGAGCGCGTTATCGTTGTGGCGCTCAGCAAGGACGATCTTGCGAAGGCACCGGAGTTCAAGGCCATTGAAAAGACGACCTTCGACAAGGTGAAGGACAGGGCAAGCGAGCTCAGCAACAAGGCCGCGGACAAGGCGGTTGAGCTGAAGGACCAGGCCGTCCAGAAAATCGACGACATGAAAAAGAGCGAGCCGGTAAAGCAGTGACTGTCGAGGCGCGAGCTCGCTGCCGGGTTCGCGCCGCTTGCTTGGCACTCCCACGATCGGTGCAGCCCTATCGGCTGCGGTCGCGTAACTGCTGCGGCCGAACATAGTTGGTAACTTCCATGATCAAGCCTGTTCCACTCCTGCTGCGCATCGGCGTGTTCGTCGGCCTTCATATTGGCATGGTGGCAAGCGTGTGGGCCCTTCTCTAGTTTCAAAATCTACGACATACGCATCGTGGCAGCTTGAGTAGATTCCGAGGCTGCCCAGTCCACGTCGTCCCGCCTACAGTTGCTCGAGCGAACCCCATGTGGGGTTAAAGAATTCACAGGAGAGCAACATGGACACGACAACCCTTCTCATCATTCTTATCGTACTGCTGGTACTCGGGGGCGGCGGTTATTGGGGCCGGCGTCGCTGGTTCTAGGCTGAAGGCGGCACGGCTGATCAAGGTCTGACGATCATCCCGCGGACATCTCGTATGGCGGCGGATCGCCGCCGTCATTGTCTCTCCCGGGAACCACTCACGAACGTGAGACAGGGCTGCCGGCGCCGAAGCATGTAACCCGCGGCACTCACTTCCTCTCGCGCACGAGCTCCGACGATCGTGAAGGTATCGCGTGTCAAGCGTGCTCTCTCGGTTCTCGTGCACCGATGGAGCGTGCCACTTTCTGCAGAAGCCAATGGAGGGCATTCATGGTAGTTGAAAACACTAGGCCGACATCGCAGCACTCAATCGGTCTCGATCGTTACGGAGCCTCCAGCTGGAGCATCATCTTCGGACTCCTGGCCGCCGCGCTCATGGGAGGGATTCTCTACGTCGCCTTCCGCGGCGATCTCATCGACGCGCGCTCAACGGCAATCCCATCGCCATCGGCAGCCTCAGGGCGAGAAGTCCCAACACAATCACCGGTCCCTTCGACAAGGTAGAGTGACGTTCGAGGCAATTCCCTCGGCAGGCAGATATCGCGTTCAACGACCGCGGCGTGCCCAGGCCTCTTTTGTCCAATCCAGTAAGAAGCAGCTGGCATTCACACATCAATTCCTCTTGGAGCACACGAATGGCCATCGGAAGTGTTGCGCTTATGAACTTTCTCGTCGTCCTTGCGATCGGCATCGTGATCGGGCTTGCATTCAACCGCTATGCCGGCAATTGGCTGGCGCGCCTCGGATCAACGACGCGCAGTGATATCACGAGCGCGCTCGTTGGAATTGCGGGTTCGTTCATCGGCTTTCATATGGGCGTTATCCTTGGTCTGCTCCCTTCTCCTCTGATGCTCTACCTCGCAGCCGTCGTGGGGGCAGCTCTGACGCTATGGCTGTGGCGCGGACGATAGTCGAGCGCGCAAAGCTTAGCGACTTAGCTGCGCAACACGGCATTCCCACCGTAGATTACGCACCCACGCAAAGCAGCGCACGCCTATATCCTGAGCCATATCCAGCGATCGAGTGCGGGAAAGCTGACCTGAGTACATTCCGAGTCTCGCTTGGCGGTGCGGTACGTGTGCCTATTGCATCAACCTCCGGACCTACCCTCCCGGACGGCCCTTTGGGACCTGCCACCATCGCCGCAAACCGGTGGCACTGTCCCAACAGCCAAGTTTGCTAGGAGCAAAGACTATGAACAAGCACGCATCCCGACTTGTTGGCACGGCACTGTGCTGCGCAGCGTTGAGTCTCACAGTGGCGCCAGCCAGCGCCCAGCCAGGCCTTACATTGACGCATCTCAACGGTCTCGCGGCCCAAGACATGCGATTGACAGAAAATGCTCAATATCGAGGACGATACCATCGAGGATCGCGCGGATATCGATCCGGGAACTTTGGAAGGAACGCAGCGATCGGAATTGGTGGGCTGATTGTCGGCGGCATTCTGCTTTCGGAAGCAGCGCGATCCGATCATCGTCGCGAGCACGCGAGCGACTGGCAGCGTTGCGATCAGAGGTTTCGGTCGTTCGAGCGGGATACCGGCATGTACACGGGCAATGATGGTAGACGCCGCGTGTGCCCGTATCTGAACTGAAGCTAACGCAGCGGGTTTGGTATCCGCAGGCGGCAGCCCCACAACGAAAAACAAATAAAAGGATTCACCAAGTGATGCGCACCCTATCAGTCGCTACCCTTCTCGCCAGCGCTCTCGCATTTCCCGCGCTCGCGCAGAACGCTACCGTCAATGCTCCCTCGTCGACGACAGTCGAGAAAAATTCCGCGGCGCTGACGCTGACTGAGGAGCAGGCGAAGGTATGGATCGACAAGCCTGTGTACAGCAGCGACGGGAGCAAAATCGGTGAGGTCGCTGCCATCGCACGCGGTTCGGACAACACGATAACCGAGATGCACGCTGATATCGGCGGCTTCTTGGGCATCGGTAAGACCCGCGTCCGACTGACCCCGGCTCAGTTTACGCTGCAAGATGACCGCGTCCTGCTCGGTGTAACGTCGGAACAGGCGAAGTCCCTTCCGACTGTTCAGAAGTGAGCTGCTAGGTCTGGGATGCGGCTTTCATCCGCATCCCGGGTCTTCCAGCCGCATGTCGTAGCACGCAACAAGAGTACCGGCGCACGTGGCCTTCACGAATGTGCGTTCAAAGAATAGGGCGCCCACGTGGCCCTGATCACATTATGGACAGCGCTGCCCGCGGATCACTGAGCTTCAATAGGAGGAGCAGCGCGCGAGCATTCCTCCTGCGTGGCGCCCGTCTCTCTTATATCCTTGAGGCAGCTGTCGTCGGATGATCCAGTCCACATACGAGGGCAAGTGTATTAGCTATGGGAATTCAAATATCCTCCGCAGAATCCTGCAATCTTTCGGAGCCGCTGGAAATCGTGGATGCGTACGCGGCCCTTGCGAAAGGTGATTAGTTCATCCTCTCGCAGCTGACGCAGGACCCTGTTGATGTGGATTGCCGTCAGCCCCAGCGCGTCGGCAAGGACGAACTGATTGAGCGGACAATCAAACTCGGTCTCCGTCGCTAGACCGACCAAGCTCAGCCGCTCCGCCAGCTCCATGAAGAAATGCGCTGTTCGCTCGATGGCATTTCGCCGTCCAATGCTCACCAGGTGCTCGACCACCATGGCTTCGTCTCGTGAGGCAGCCCACATGAGCGCTACCCCAAGACGTGGAAAATCAGTGACGCATCTCAATATTTCGCTGCCGGGAATCGGACTGATCAGCGCGTCAGTGAGTACTGTAAACGAATGGTCGGCGGTTTGAAGGAGAACGCTGCGTAGTCCAACGCAATCTCCAGCAATCGGAAAGGATATGATCTGACGGCGGCCATCGGGCAGATCCTTGTAACTGCATGCCCATCCGGCTTGCAAAACAAACGCCTTGTGCCCGACCTGACCCTCCTGGGTGAGTTGACTGCCGCGCTTCATCTTCACAGGTCGCGCCTGAACTCTCGCGAGATAATCCAGCTCATCCGGCGATAGCGCGATGAATGTATTTAATTTCCTTGCAAAAGCGCTACCAGGGCTCGAAATGCTCATGTGCGGCTCTCCCGGTCGCGAAGGCACTCCGCCACGCCTGCCGTTTAGCGCACTCCCTTTGAGTGTGGTTCCTTCTAGCACGTCAAGTTGAAGTCGAGTGCCTCAGATTACGCAAGCCATCTCCACAGAATGTCGAGGGATGATCGCCGCGAGCAACGAACTCGGCAAAGCGTAAGCCCTATCCGCAAATAGGCCCGCAGCGTCCAAGATCCTAATTTGCATCAGTCCAGCTTGGAACTCAGCGCGCTACCCTCACCATAGAAAGGAAAAAATAATGACAGACATAGTAGGGCCAAGTGAGGCCGATGGGTCGGCAGCGCTGGGGATTTGTGAGTCGCTTCTTCTCGCGCTGACGGACCTAAAACTCATGAGCGATAAGGACACGGACGCCATTCTGGCGGATGTCGTCAACGCTCATGTCGAAGCTGCCAGGACTTCGTTGACACCAGAGAAGCACGAGGCCGTCATCACAATCATAGAAGGCATACTCTCTGGCAGGAACGGCGTGCGGCACTAGGACAGGCCTGCGGTGAGCTAAGGTCGGCTGAGCAGATGTCTTGTCACAATTCCTGCTCGTGGAGTGGCGTCCATTTTTATTTCCTTGTTCGCCGCTCCAGTCAGCCGTTGTCAGACGTCGAAAATTACCACGAAATCTTAAGCCCGCCGTGACCGGCGTAGGCTTGGATGCGGTTGGAGAAATCCCCCTCGAAATAGGCAAATAGCGCCACGCGTTCGTCGACATCGAGCTTCACACCGGCATTGACCCTCGCCAAGTCGCTTGCCGCTGGTGTCCCCTCGAGTGAGAACGATGCTGTCGGTGACAATGTCAGGAATGAATCGATACTGCGGTCGGGATTGAACTCGTGCACCCAAGCCACCCGGACGAACGGCGTTACGATCCCGCCGTCGGCCAGAGCGATGCGCGTATCAAACTGGATACCAAGTGAGCTGGTTACGGACGTCACCGAATTGGAATCGAAGGTCAATCCAAGAATGCCCGAGCTTTCCTCAGTGAAGCCGTCGGTTCTTAGGTGGGCAACGCCCAATCCGACGAATGGCATCACATTGTAGGTGCCGAATGCGCGCCGCCAGCCGGATTCAAGACGAACGCTGAAAGCATCACTTGAGAACTTGCCCGAGTCGCGTTCATCGACCACCCAATCAATGGACCGATTAGTTGTGTTGTTGAAATGAGCGTACTCGGCGGTGCCCACCAGATAGAAGGGTCCAAGTTGTTTTAGCCCATAGAGGCCGACGTGTGCGCCTTCCACTGATCCGCGCGTCATTCGCTCGCTCACCGAAAATGTCGAGTTCGTGTATCCGATGGCGATGCCGGCGAGCGACGTCTCGTCGATTTGATAGTCGAGCCCTGATGCGAAGCCGTAGGTGCGTGTATCCAGGCTGGATGAACCGCTTCCGGAGGCGCCATCCAGCGAGGCTCTACCGCCAAAGCCGGTTGCCCATGCCCGTCGGGTGCGCGGCTGATAGCCGGGAAGCCAGTTTGCTTCTGCCGGACCGTAGTCGGCGGGGTCGTCCTTAAGCGATCCCTGACGCTGAGGCTGTTCCTGTCTTGGTCCATCGCGCCACAATGCGGCCTGCCCAAGCATCAAGGAGTTGAAGAGACTGGAGGCGCCGAACGCGGCCTGCTGAGATCCAGCCACGCCGCCGCCGCCCAAGCCGTCCTGAGAAATGTCGCCGCCATTACCGTTGCCCGATGCGCAAAGTGTGATGACGTTGTCGTCCAACGTAACCCCGCCGTTCCGTGCCAAAGCCCTTCCACACGTAATCGAAGCACCGGTGTTCAGCGCGATGCTCGTCAACGCTAAAATATTGCCTGCGAACGTCGAATTTGTGCCGAGCGTCGCGGAGCTGCCAACTGCCCAATATACGTTGTTGCCGTTAGCGCCGTTGATAAGCAAGACGGCCGAATTGCTGGCCGTCGTCAGCGTGGATCCAATCTGGAATACGAACTGGGCCGCAGAATTTCCTTGGCCGTCCAGCGTCAGTATCCCCGTCAGCTGAGCCGAGGTTGAAAACGCGTAGACGGCTGGGCCAAGGGTCATGCCACCCAGATTTTGGCCGGTCAGATTGAACTGTGAAGGCAACCCTTGCAGAGCGTTATAGGCAGTGGTGAGATCAGATTGTGCCTGCTGCGCAACCGCGTCGCCCGCGTGTATGGTACCGGGCGCCACTACGATACCAGGCGGGAAGCCAACAATAGCGCTACCCGGCCAGACGCCGACGTTCCCTTGAATGACGCTCGGGCCGGTGTTGGTGACGGTAGATCCGCCCAGAACACCGAAGTTCTCGGCCGTCCCGAGGATTTGCGCCTCGGCTCCGGTGCTCAGGACCGCACCGAAGATTCCAAGCAGCGCCGCGACGGCTGCGCCCATAGCGACCGCGCGTTCAGAAGACGGTCTCATAGTTTTAACCCCCGACAATGACACCTACTCCCTCGAGCGGCGACAGCTGCAACCCGGCGGGACGCCCACGACGACGACGCAATAGATCGCGAGTGAGCTGCCGCTCCGCGGCAGCTCAAAGAACACCGTGATTAGATGTGCGTGGCTAGATCGGCGCCATAACACCGAACGCAGGTACACAAAAGCGTACAAACCGCCTTCGTACGACTTTGCTTACTCAACAACGCTTGGGAAACGCGCGAACTACTCGGGAAATTGCACCGCTGAATACGCTACGCCGACGTATTAATTCCGTCATCGGCTAATGACACTGAGGCGCCAATTTCAACGGGCGGTTCGAAACTTAAGGCAGTAGAGGCCCGTGCGCCCTAATCTGCATTAGGACTGAGCCGAGTATCCCCGGTTTGGACAATTTGAAATCGATCAGTGATATTCTTGCCGCTCGTCGTGTCATCGAAGCTTGGCGAATAGATCGAAGCAGGCTGCGGCGAGGCCCCTTGATCAATTGATTGCATTCGTACCTTCGTGAGTAAGACTGAGCTCTGCGTCCCATTTTGCGGATTCGTGCGCCGAATCGTTGATCTGATCGCTCATGTCCTTCAGCACGTCTTGGAAAGTATCCTCACCATTCTCTCTGAGGATGATAGCCGATATGCCGCCGGCCACTTCCGCCAGCGCGCCGAGAACGCCGGCTGCTGCGCTTTTGCTGGTCATCAGCTCGGGCTCCAGCTCCAGCAGCAGTCGCAATATGAATCGACTATGTCGCGTCATGCTCGCCTCTACGAACTGAACTCTGCATCATCCGTGGCAGTCGATCGAACGCGGGGAATTGCATCCTGGTCGACATGCAGGCAAATTGAAGTGCCTGTGCGGTCTGAATGGATCAGAAGCTCGCCGCCGACTTGTGAGGCGAAACTTCGCATCAGCGTCATTCCCAGGCCACGTTCACTTGTGGGTGGAATTCCCACCCCATCATCCTGGATGCCAACCCGAAGCCCTCCATTGGCGTTCCGTGTCACCCGCACAAAGATTTCGCCTCCTCCGATAGGATAGGCGTGCTTGTACGCGTTCACTATGGCTTCATTGATGAGAAGTGAAACAGAGAGGGCGGTGTTCGGATCGAGCAGCACGCTATCTGCCACGGCAATGAGTGAGATGATCTTATCGTCGGCGAATTTGGCAGCTCGCAGTGCAGTCACGAGTCGTTCAACGATGAGACCCAAGTCGACAGCGCGGTTGTCATCGGCGGCCTTGCTGAGCAGTTCGTGCACGGTCCCGAATAGGCTCAACCGCGCCCCGGCATCCTCCAATACTGCGCGAGCTTTGGGCACCTGACACGAACGTGCTTGCAGGTTTAGGAGCGAGGCAACCGACTGCAGAGTGTTCCTCATGCGATGGTCAGCATCGCGGACGAGCGCCACGTTCCGCGCTATCTCGCGATCATGTGCCTTGGCATCATCAATCAGCTGCAGAGCCAGAACCAGTTGTACGGAGAGTTGTTCGATGGACCAGGCGTCGCGCGCATCGAAGCGCTTGTGATCATGATGGGCAACCCAGAGCGTCCCCAACGCCACGCCGCCCGTATCGTACACCGGAACAATCAGGATCTCGGCGATCGGCTTTTCAACAGCCTCCAAGTACGTGAAGTATCGCTCAGGGCGCGACACTAGGATCGTCTTGCCTGCGTCCAGACAGAGACCGCAAGGACTGAATGTCCTAGGCGTACTTCCACCGGCATATGGAGCAAAGATGCCTGCCAACCCATCCCACGAGAAAAAGGCGTCACCGACTTCGTTGTTGCGCAAGCGACTCCAACCAGCCGAGCCAGCATCACAGAGTCTCATCGCGAATTCAGGGAAGCGTCGCACCGCCGCCGACCGACTGCGCATGATGATTTCTGCGAGATCGTGGAAGGCATCAACTTCTGCAAGTCCGTTGTCTGGCTTCGTGGGCCGGTCTCGTAGTGCTTCGGTTATGACGAGATCGCTTGGTAGAAGAGATGCCGGAAATGGGGGGGACGTCTCTGGATCAACGGCCTTGTCGGGTAGCAGCAAGCCGATCAAGCTGTCGACAATGGCTTTTGCGCTCGCAGGCTTCGACAGAAGAGGCGAATGAGGCCATCTGGCGAACTCATCTGCTCGTCGTCCGCTACAGAACAGAAAGGGTAGCTTCCGCTCGGTAAGGCGATCGGCTACGTGCGGCAACGCGCCATCGAGTACGGCAGCTGATATGGCGGCGTCATCTGCGTGATGCGAGCCAGACACGACCCGTGCATTTTCGAACTCGAGAGCGCGTGTCAAGTCGAGAAGGATCGTTGGTTCGTCCTCGACGACTAGGATGGTGTGTCCAGCCAACCCATCCATTCCACACCTCCCTCTTTCGCTGAAAGGAGTTTCACTGCGGAGCGCAAGGGCCCCAGAATGGCCTCTACCCGGGAGCCCTCGGCTACTCCGCACCGTCGCTTTTGCCAACTTTTGCAGTCGCCCGCTCTAACATGGATTGGTACACATGCAGCTTTTCAGGCCTGCAACATTCCTTGGTTACGGGAACTCAAATAACCGTCGCAGAATCCAGCAATCCTTCTGAGCCGATTCAAGTCGTGGATGCGGACCCTGCCTTTGCGAAAGGTGATCAGTTCATCCTCTCGGAGCTGACGCAGGATACGATTGATGTGGATGGCAGTCAGACCTAGCGCGTCGGCTAGGACGAATTGATTGAGTGGACATTCGAATTCGGCCTCTGTCGCCAAACCGACCAGGCTCAATCGCTCCGCCAATTCCATGAAGAAATGCGCGGTGCGCTCCATAGCATTGCGTCGGCCTACGCTCACAAGACGCTCAACCACCATAGCCTCGTCCCGCGAGGCGGCCCATATGAGCGCAACTCCGAGACGCGGGAAATCATTGATGCATTCCAGGATATCAGCGCTTTGCACCGGGCTAACCAACGCATCGGTTAGGACCGAGAAGGAATGATTTGCCGTGCTTCTCTGGAAGTCGCGCCATCCCACGCAATCTCCCGCAATAGGGAATGATATGATCTGACGGCGGCCATCGGGCAGGTCCTTGTAACTGCATGCCCATCCGGCTTGCAGGACAAATGCCTTGTGGTCGACCTGGCCCTCCTGGATGAGTTGGCTGCCGCGCTTCATCTTCAGGGATCGCGCCTGAATCTTCGCAAGGAAATTCAGCTCATCTGGCGATAGCTCAATGAATGCATTCAACTTCATCGCAAAGGCGCTGCCAATGCTCAACTGCGAGCCTCCCGATAGCAAAACAATTTGGCCCGCCCCATGGCTTGGGCGGGACGCGGACAACATTCCGACTGTTATGATCAATGCACTTACGCCGAGGACTGCTAACCGTTTCAGTTATTTAGGATCGGCTCAGTCGTCGGCATAGTATTGGACGCATATCGGGCTCACGAAAGAACGCGCGGAAGCGACCTGATCAACCCACTACGCTGGTGATGGCCCATTCCATTGCGCCAGTAGCGCAAACTAGAATGCGGAATAATCGACCAACAGCAGTGGGCGCAATTTCTACGACAAATAAATGCGACTGCGTTCTATGTGCGCACGCCGGTCTATTTTCGGGCCGCAGAGGAGTCGCTTACGACCCCGATACCCGTGCCGCACTCGTCGGCGGTTGCCGAGGTTGCATAGCTACGGGCAGTACATTGTCTCTCAGACGCTAAACTAACGACCAAATAAGCAAAGTGGCTTCCAGGAGCCGAGTGGGAACTTGACTCCTGGAAGCACGGGAGCGCCGGGTAAGGACCACTCCTGTATTATTCCTTGGGAGCAATATAGCTGCGTCGCCGCTGCACATTACTGATGCAGATTAGAAGAGCTGCGAATTATTTACGGGGGCGCCCGCACTGAAGAGCGCTAGTTCATCGGGCCGTTTCCGCATCGTGATATTAATGCCATCAGAAGCATAATTTGAATGATGGAGAGCAGGTGAGGCTAATTGCTAATCCACGTTAGACGTGGGCGGAATGAGTCGGGGTTATGCTTTTCTGAAGTTGGCCTGGTATCAGCTTCGCTCCGTAGTGCAATCAAACGCCACGCGAAAAGGCTTGCGAGCATCGCAAAGCTAGTTCCCCGCCCCTGACTAGCAACTCCCGATAGGCCACCTGTGCTCACGCTCGTTCTCTTACTGCTCTTTGCGGGCAGCTTGCTGATCAGTGTGTCGTCGCTCGACGACGCCTTCATCGATCTCGTCGCGATTGGGATTGTTCGCCATCGCGTCCCGAAGATGAGCGACGGCGACACTCCCATACCATCGACCGCGGTCTTCGTGGCGAACTGGGACGAGGCGGACGTGCTCGGGAAGATGGTGGAGAGGAATCTCGCGCGCATCCAGCTCCCAAAGGTATCCCTCTATCTCGGGGTCTACCCAAACGATATCGGCACGTTGCGCGTCGCCCGAGAACTGAAGGCCCGCTTTCCGGATCGCGTGCGTGTCATCGTCAATGGCCTCGCCGGCCCGACGTCAAAGGGCCAGATGCTCAACGAGATGTTCAGGGAAGTCTTCAGCGCGAGCGACAGCCCGGAGTTGGTCGTCCTGCACGACAGCGAGGACGTCATCGATCCCCGCACATTCCAAGTCTACGCCACCTACGCCATGGACTACGACTTCATCCAGGTGCCGGTGTTCTCGCTCTATCGTGGCAGACGCGCCATCGTCGCATCTACGTACATGGACGATTTTGCCGAGCGCCATACGCGGGAGATGGTTGTTCGAAATGCCGTCGGCGCGGCTATTCCGTCGGCTGGTGTTGGCACGTGCATGACCAAGAGGCTCATGAAGCATCTCTTGGAGACACGAGGGCAGGTGTTCATGTCGGGCACCGTTACCGAGGACTACATCCTCGGGATCGAAGCAAAGCGCTCTGGCTTCAAGTCGGCGTTCGCAGTCATCTCGAAAAGCGCGCAAACGGGCTTGGACTTCATTGCCACGCGCGCGTTCTTTCCCAAGACGCTCGAAGCCTCCATCAAGCAGAAGACGAGGTGGGTCTACGGGATCAACTTCGAGGCCCTGCACAAGCTTGGCTGGCAAGGTGATCCCTGGGACGTCTACTTCTTCATGCGCGACCGGAAGGGCATGATCACCAGCTTCCTGCCACCGCTATCGCTCGCTCTGCTGTGCCTCCTACTTTCCGGCTATATCGATCTTGCAGACACGCCCGAGCCCATGGGCACGGTTCTCGTTGCCTCGATGTGGATCAACGTGCTCGCGTTCATGGCACGCTACGTCGTGCGCGTTGTGGCGGGCGGCCAGGTGTATGGAAAGCGCGATTGGATCGGCACCGCGCTTCGATGGCCGGCCGGGCTCTATATCAACATGGCCGCCGTCTACCGCGCCTGGAAAATCTATCTCGGCGAATCGGCGCTCGCTACCAAGCCAATTGCCTGGTCGAAGACATCCCATGAGTTTCCAGACGACGTTACGACCGCCAGCCGGTGATCGAGGGAGGCATCAAAATATGCATGTTCTCGTGGCGTTTGGCACTCGGCCGGAGATCATCAAACTAGGGCCTGTCTGCACGGCGCTCGCGCAGGCGGGGGTTGATCTCGACGTATTCTGGTCCGAGCAGCACGTCGAGCTTGCGGCAGGATTGCTGGATTTCTTCGGCATCCGTGTGACGCACAACGGGTCTCAGATCCTTGGGGAACTTGGTCTCGCCGGCAAGTTCAGCCTCATATGTGGTCAGGTCGAAAAGTTGCTGCGCGCCAAGCATTACGATTGGATCGTTGTCCAGGGCGATACCGCAACCGCCGCCGCAGCAGCCACAGCGGGATTCATGAGCCGCGTCCCCGTGGCACATGTCGAAGCGGGGCTTCGGACTGGCGATCTGCAATCGCCGTGGCCTGAAGAGTTCAATCGCCGCCTTATCGGGAGGGCTTCGACGCTCCACTTCACGGCGACGCTACAAGGATCCGAGAATCTTCTGCGAGAAGGCGTGCCAAGCGATCGCATTTTCATGGTCGGAAATACGGTGATCGATGCTCTTTTCTACGCGCGCGCAAACATGAGTTGCGACTATACGCCGATCGACCCTGAAGTCGCGGCGCTTCCAGCAGACCGCAAGCTTGTGCTGGCGACGCTCCACCGCCGCGAAAGCATAGGAGCCCCACTCCGCAACGTGCTGCGCGCACTGCGGACGCTTGGACAGGACGGCGACAAGTTGATTGTGCTGCCCGTGCATCTCAATCCGCAAGTGCGTGTCGAAGTGTTGCGCTATCTCGAGCACGCTCCCAATGTTCGGCTCCTCGCTCCGCTGCAATATCCGGACTTCGTCTATCTGCTCAGCAGGGCTTGGACGGTCGTGACGGACTCCGGTGGAATCCAGGAGGAAGCGCCGACTTTCGGGCTTCAAATCCTAATCACACGCGAGACTACCGAGCGACCGGAGGTTGTCTCGGCAGGCTTCGGAACTCTGGTCGGCTCGAACTCCAAGGCAATCATCGAGGGCGTCCGGCGCCTGACGGCCGGCAATGAGCCGCAGTATCGTAAAGCGCCCAATCCGTTCGGAAGCGGCGATTCCTCAACGAGGATCGCAGCGCATCTTACCTGCGTCACGTCGCAAACCCGGCCCTTCTTGGCCGCGTAACCCGGATAACAGATCGGCAATGGCCATGAACGATGAGCTGCAGGCGAGCCAGATAAAGTGGAAGCGGCTGCGCGGGTTCCTGTTTTCAACCGCACTCATGACCGCATCAGGGGGAGTTGGTATCTATTTGCTTGCCGGAGGAAGCGTGCTTCTCAACGCTGATGGGTTGGTGACCAGATGCAGGGTTGCCGTGGCATCGCCATGGCCCGACGCGCGTGTGCGCCAGATCGTCGTTCGTCCCGGCGATTGGGTAGAGGCTGGGCAAAAGATCGCAATTGTCGAGTCGGCAGCGATGTCTCGCTTGTTGGCCGATCTCGCGGCGGAGAAGGCTCGTGTATCCAGCCGCTTGGCCCAGCTCTCCGCGCGCAGGGCGGTGGTAAAGGCACTGCTTCCGTCGGCAAGCGCCAATGCCGCCCAGACCAACGCTTTCCTGGTCACACTTCAGAAAGCCCGCACCAGAGGCATCGTCGTGGATCGAACCATCCAGACCATAACGGCCGCCAAGCTGGATGCGATGGACAAGCATTTAACCCTGCAGGAGGAGGTAGCCTCTCTCGAAACCGAGATCAGCTCCAATCAGGATGCTCTGCGCGAGGTGGCTGCGGCATACGCCGACTCACAGAAGGCATACGGCAGCGGCCTTCTTTCCGCGCCAGCAAGCGGCTACATCGGCAGCAAGGTCGCCCTTGTTGGCGAGGTGCTCATCTCAGGCCGGGCCGATGTCGCCAACATCTACACGGGCCCGAGCTATGTGGTCGCCTACATCCCGGAAAACTACATGTTTGATGTCGCGGAAGGGCAGAAGCTGAGGGTGCGGGGCCGTGGGCACGTCGTCGCCGGCCGCATCGACAAGGTGCTCCCTGTAACCGAAGCATTGCCGCCAGAATTCCAGCTGCCGAACAGGGCTCGCGGGCGGGGCCAGCTGGCTCGCGTTGCCCTCCTCGATCCGGAAAACTTCGCGGTCGACGAGAAGGTTCAGTTGACGAGCTGCTATCTCGGTGGTTGCCGCGTCGGCGTGACTGACATCATCAAGGCTACAGTCCCCGGCCTCGTCCGGTCGGCACCCAAACTCGTAGTCGCGGCCGATGGATCTACGATGATATCTTCAGGGTCGGCGGGCGGGTCGCCATCGTCCATGACGGATCAGGTGACGTCCGCTTGTCCGTACCAAACGTCCGCTGCCTCCGTCGTAACGTCCACCTCGCCGCCTAAGTAGCCCCGCCGGTGGAGCCGCCGATGGCTGTTTGCTTCCTCATTTGAGTGCCGCATCATTTTGAGGCGATCGGGAGGCCGCGCAAGTCGCATGGGCCAGCGGGAGCACGTCGCAATAGGCCGTCGCCGAGAGCTAGATCAGGCTTTCGGACTCCTGCTCCTCGCGCGTATGCAAACCTCAACTAAGCAGCACTGTCGGATTGCGTGCTAGCAACCAGGCCGTCGGCAATTGATGCTGTGGGATGGCATCCAACACTTGGCCCGAAGTCGGGTATAGTGTGCTAGGTATGAGATTGAGAAAGTCGGATAGTTCAGCCAGCCAAGGTTGGCCTTCATCACTGCGATCGCCACAGACAGGCTCTCTCGACCAGTCAACTTGATCAATCCGGCGAAGAAGCTCGGATCACAGAAGTCAGATGCCGCGCGATGACGCCGCACGCGGGGGTGCGCGGCGTGTGTTTCGTTGACAACCATCCGAGCAGCAGGTTGCTAGGCGAGGAGGATAGTCTGGCACTGCTTCGAGGCGAATTCAAAAGGCGGCCTTGTGCGCGCGCCACAGCCCACGATATCAAAGGAACAAAACTATGATCGGCAAGTGTCCGAAGTGCGAAGCTACTCCAAACATCGTGGTCGACACGCTGAGAGCTCGCGATGAATCCTCGCAGCGAACAGTGCCCGTACTCCTATTCTTGTGTGATCGGTGTGACACCATCCTCGGCGTCGCGCTTGATCCAGAATGGCAGGCACAAGTGGTTGCCGGTCAATTGCGCGCGGTCGACCAAGGATCTTCGAAGAGCCAATGAGGACTATGTTGGCACGGAGTCGAATCTTGCTCATTGAGGCTGAGCCATGTCCCTCGAAACTTTAGGCTGGAACGGCCAATGGCAGGAGTTGTTTGAGGCTCGGATCTTCAAGGGGCTCGTACCAGCTCGCGTAGTCGGTGAGCACCGAAGCCATTACAGGATCGCCACCGAGGTGGCTGAACTCTCGGCCGGCACAACAGGGCGCCTGCGCAACACAGCGGCCCAGCGATCCGACTTGCCGGGCGTGGGGGACTTCGTGGCAGTAAGCCTCTCGGAGGGCGACGGCCCGGCCACGATCGAGGCCGTGTTGCCGCGGACCAGCGCCTTGATTCGCAAAGCATCAGGGACGCCGGAGCCGCAGCTACTTGCAGCCAATGTCGATGTCGTCTTCATCGTGACCGCGCAGGGTGGTGACTTCAATCTGCCGCGCATGAAGCGTTATCTTGCCCTGGTGCAGCAAAGCGGTGCCGCCCCGGTGATCGTTGTCAACAAATCGGATCTTGGAGATAAGATTGTCGCATTGTCGGGAGCAATCGACGGAATTGGACCGGAAGTGCCCACTCATGCAATCGGCGCGCGCGCTGGCGACGGTCTGCATGTTCTAGAGCAATATTTCCAGGGCAATCGCACCGTTGCATTTGTTGGCTCGTCGGGCGTCGGTAAATCGACATTGACGAACAAGCTGCTCGGCCGCGACGCGCAAGCAACACAGGAAGTCCGAGGCCACGATGGGCGCGGTCGACATACGACGACTTTTCGCCAGCTACTTGTCCGGCCTCAAGGCGGCGCCATTGTTGACACGCCTGGTTTGCGCGGTTTGGAACTCTGGAACACCGACGACGCCAATGAGAGGGACTTCGATGATATCGAGCGCCTAGCTATGCAATGCCGGTTTCGTAATTGTGGTCACGTGATAGAGCCGGGTTGCGCGGTTCGATCTGCCGTGGCGCAGGGTGACCTCGAGGCGGAACGGTTAGCTGACTACATTGCTCATTCGAGTGGATCAGGACGCACCGCTCGATGATGGCGTTTCGCATCAACTCCGTTGTCGAGTATCGCGCGATCACGGCTGCGGGCGTGCCTTTGCAGTGTGAAGAGGCGAATAGCCTAAACGACTTGAACTGGTCCCTTGGCCTCATCCGTGTTCGGCCTTTTCAGGATATCAGCTTTCCTTGACGATCTCGCAATCTAGAAGCGCGAACTAATGCATATTAGAGACGGCATCGCCGCGAATCACCATAGTCGGAGTGCTACCGCGTCGAGCACCCGCTCCCAAGCGGCTTCCTGACCCAGCTCGGCGCGGTGGCGTCCCCCTGCTCCGTCTACTCGCACATCTCAGGGGGAAGCGAGCATCATCGCTGCCGCCAGCGAGAGCGCAGGAATTATTGGCGAGCCGAGGTGCTAAGCTTTTATGCGGAACTCTTTGACGGCCGATCTGCAGTTGGCAGTTGCATCCCTCCTCAGCGCAGCGATTGCAGTCGACACCTCGAATTGGGTAGAGGTGAAGGAGCGCGTCTTTGGCGCGAAGACTGCGTGCTCAAGAGTACTGAGCGAGCTTCGGACAGTGATGGCATCCGAAGCATCATCTCGTTAATCATCCGAGATCAGTTCCTCAGGTGGCCGTCGCGGTCCAACGATGCTAACTAATACACATTAGCGACGGTGGCGCTCCCAAGCACCATAACTCTTGTGCCACCGCGCTGAGCGCCGATCCCTTGCAGTGCGTCCCTGCTCCAGCTCGGCGCGGTGGTATGCTACCTTCCCTCGGCGTGCGCAGAGGGCAGCGCGCGTTGGGTCCGCCAACTTAATTGTGTGCTCCGTGTCGTCGCTAGATCGAACTCTCTGGGAAACTTAGCCCGAGAAAGCGCGGCGCCACTGGCGTCGGCGCCCCGTCTCGAGCTGGTCGAGCCTCATGGAGCAATAACGCGCCTGATCCGTGACGAGTGGGACAAAACCTCGATGCTCGCCCCCATGAGTACGTCGGTGCCTGCACGTACTACCGAGGGCTGCCACCGCATCAGGTACTGCGGGCGCCTGTACGGCGGTCTGGCGGCGGGGAACCTCGCCCACATGCGTGAGGAGCGCGATGGTACGCCGCCACCTCAGCCTGCACCTGAGGATGTGGCAAAGCCGGTCTGTTCGCCGATTCCGACAGCAGGCTTAAGTTATTCATGCGCCATAGCGAGTACCTGGTGCGAACTGTCGGAATCGGCATTGAAAAGTCTAGCGTGAAGGAGGCTTTTCAATCTGAATAGACGGGTTCGCCTCCCGTAGGGAGCGCCAATAAATTTAGGGCGTTACGCGTGCGTCACTGCTCATTCCGACACTTTGTCTAGCCCTCTATTCCGACTTTCGGCGCTGTTTCGTTCTTCGACGAGCTGTCGGCGCTTCCTGGCGGCAGAGCTTCGCTGCTGTTCGTGCCCTTCACGTAGGTAGAGTCGGAGTCGGGCGGCGTTCGGTGCCTTGCGCATCGACGAGGCCATGGTCTCAACTCGGTACGTGGCCGCATGGTATGAAGGCGGTAAGGACCATCCTAAACTCGCCCTGCTCCATCTCGATCCTAAGCGTGCAGAAATTTGGCTGGACGCCTCCAGTAGCAGCCCAATCTGCCGCCAGGACAAGAACATAAACTATCTCAGGGGGAGCACCCCTGGGTTCTGGTGAGCATCGGTGAACGAACAGGTGCCATGCTGCGCGGCAATGGAGCCGACGCTCGCACTCGCCAGCTTTTCCGGGTGTCGGGATTGTTTATCGGTCCCCGTAAGCCCAGTTTTTGGCTCCGGACTACAGACTACTCCCGAGCGGACTCAGGGTTACCCCTGATTTCGGCAAGCGGCTTCGCCTGTACCGTCCAGGCGTGAAGGGTGCCTGCTTCGCAGACCATCCCAACTGGGGAATACACGAAATTGCGGGAAAGTTAGCGAATGCAGCAAAAGCCCACGCTTTGGGGGGAAGACGTTGTCTCTTGGCGACATCTATCGTCGTCCCCGCTCGTCGCGCCGATATCCCTCTGCATTGTTGTCGGAATTGGCTACTTTCTCACGGCTCGGCTGAGCCTTTTCCTGCTCACACCATCCGACGGTGTCGCGGTGTTTTGGCCGGCCGCCGGCATCGCTTCGGGCGTCCTCATTGCTTGTGGACCTAAAGCTCGTTTGCCAATTGCGGCCAGCGTAATGGCCGCGACGGTTGCGGCCAATTTGCTGGGCGATCGCAATATTGCAAGTGCCATTGTGTTCGCATTCGCCAATGCCGGGGAAGCGCTGTTCACGGCGTGGCTGATCAGGCGGCGTTTCGGGTCGGATTTCAATTTCGATAGCGTTCAGCAGGTACTGACATTCTTTGCCGCCACCTCTGTCGCTGCTGCCGCGTCGGGCGCCGTTGGAGCGATAGGAGTCGCGCTGTTTCACAGCATGGATGCGCCGCTTCTGGCCATTTGGCTCAACTGGTTTGCCTCGGACGCCTTGGGGGGCATCACGGTAGCTCCGCTGATTGTAGGCGTCGTCCGCACGACACAAGATCTACCGGAGGCAGGTGAGGTTTTGGAGGGGACGCTGGCACTCGTGGCGCTCGTGGCAGGCGGCGTCATTGCGCTGAGTGCATCTTCAGACCATTGGTTCGCCATTGCACCGCTGGGCTTCATTCTGCCGCTGATGCTTTGGCTCGCTGCGCGTGGCCGGCCGTTGTTCGCAGCGATGGGTGTGTTCGCCATAGCGCTGGTCATTGTCTGGACCGCCACATTCGGCGTCGGGCGCTTAGGAGACCCAAGCGTACCTGATCTCGATCGCGTTAACGCAGCTCGCACAGCACTGCTTATTATTTCGCTGTGTGGCTTCATCCTAGCGGCGTTGTTTGCTGAGAGACGCCACCATGAGGCCGCGCTCGCGGAGAGCAACGAGCAGCTGAGATTGGCTGTCGAAGGCGCCGAGCTTGGCGTCTGGAGACTCGATTTGTGCTCCGGCCGCTTTGAGAACGACGCACGGGATCGGCAGATTCACGGACACAATATAGCGGCGCCACCCGCATCTCTCACGGAAGCGCGATCCTGTATTCATCCAGACGATCTGGCGCACATCGACAATGGATTCCGAGCCTCGGGGCGTGCGCGCAGCAACTACAAAGTCGAGTACCGCTTGGCGCCAACAGCCGGATCAACGCTGGAGCGGTGGGTCGCGCTTGAGGGCACCGTCCGCCGCGACGCCAGTGGCCGCCCCGTGCAGCTGCTTGGCGTTACGCGCGATATTACGGAGCGTAAACGACTCGAAAGTGAGCTCCAGAGGAAGGGGCGCAAATTCCAAGAGCTGCTTGAAGCACTACCTGCTGCTGTCTACGTGACGGATGCTGCGGGTTACGTCACCTACTACAATCAAGCGGCGGTCGAACTCTGGGGGACAAGGCCGAGAATCGGTGAGGACAAGTGGTGCGATATCGCTTCCTTTTACGATAACGACGGCATGGCAATGTCTCACGAGGTCTGTCCGACTGAAATCGCGTTAAAGCAGGGACGCTCGGTGCGAAGTAAGGAAGCCATCCTCAAGCGGCAGGACGGCACGCGCGTTCCCATACTGCCGTGCCCTACGCCCATGTACGACGCGGGCGGCGCCATCGTCGGCGTTGTAAACATGACCCTGGACATCAGTGAGCGAAAAAATGCCGAACTGGCCTTGGCCGAGCGAAGTATGCAACTCGACCTCGCTGGCAAGGTGGCTCTCGTCGGCACATTCGCCTTCGATGTCACCCCTGGCCGGATGAAGTTCTCGCCGGGCTATGCGGCAATCCACGGCTTGCCCGAAGGCAGTGAAGAATGCAGCAGAGCTGATTGGCGTGCCAGAGTTCACCCGGACGATCTCGCTCGTCTCGAGGCACGCTTTAAGGACACTATTGCCGCTCGGCGCCACGATCACCATTGTGACTACCGAATTGTCCGGCCAGATGGCGATGTCCGTTGGATCGAGTCGCGCAGCTACGTAACATACGACGGAGATGGACCACGGCTTGTCGGTGCCAATATCGATGTCACAGATCGCAAGCGCGTGGAGCGGGCCCTGAAAGAACGCAACATGCAGCTCTCTCTTGCGGGAAAGGCTGCTGGTGTTGGCAGCTACGCCTATGATGTTGGATCCGACTCAATGCAGATTACAGAGGGGTACGCTGCCCTTCACGGTTTGCCTGAGGGGACGACGGAGACGTCACGCAGCGCATGGCGGGACCGAGCTCATCCTGCAGACCGGGACTGGCTCGAGCACCTGAGAACTGAGGCTTTCCGCGAACGTCGGGATGAGTACGGGATCGAGTATCGCGTCGTCCGCCCTGGCGGGGAAGTGCGCTGGATCGAGTCGCGCAGCTTCATATCATACGATGAAGAAGATCGACCGCGGCGGGTGATTGGAGTCAATATCGATGTCACGGATCGCCGGCGCGCAGAAGTACATCAGAGAGTGTTGATCGCTGAGCTCGATCATCGTGTGAAGAACGTGCTCGCTACTGTCGCGGCGGTCGCTGCAAGCACGCTCGACACCAGCAGCTCGATGCAAAATTTCGTAGCTGCACTCGATGCACGCATCAGAGCTATTGCATCGACACATGAGCTGCTGAGCACTCAAAGATGGCAAGGCCTGCCGTTAGACGAACTACTCAGCCGACAGCTCGCACCGTATTCCACGCAAAGCAATACACGCATCAATGGACCCGACGTACTACTGATGGCGGAAGCCGGCCAAGCCGTGGCCATGGTGCTACATGAGCTTGCCACGAACGCTGCGAAGTATGGCGCGCTATCCACGCAAAAAGGTCGAGTATCGGTGCAATGGCATTGGCACCTTAGCGGCACCGCGCGGGATTGGCTCGTCATAGAATGGCAGGAGGCCGGTGGCCCCTCCGTCAGGGCTCCCAGCAAAATTGGATATGGAACGAGCGTCATCAATGACCTCGTCCCGTATGAGCTTGGTGGCAAGGTGGAATTCGACTATGCGCATGCAGGTGTGCGCTGCCGATTGGAGGTTCCGGCCAGATGGGTGGTCAATGCCCGTCGATCTGCCGACAATTCGAAATGGTATGGCTCGGGAAATCCAAACGAACGGGACACACAACCCATCGGTCAGTTCAAAGCTAGCGCGGGAAAGACGACGGTGATTGCGGCCGACCAAGCTGCGGAGGGTTCTAGTCGTGCATCCTGATACCGCGTTCGACCCTGGCGCCCTCAAGGGCGTGTCCATCCTCGTGGTTGAGGATGTGTGGCAAGTCGCCAACGCGCTGAAGCGAGTCCTCGAGCAGCTAGAGATAACTGTATTGGGGCCGACCGCGACGGCAATCGAAGCCAGACGACTTGTTGCGGACCAACGGCCACTCGCAGCCCTGGTCGATGTCAATTTGAAAGGTGAAATGGCGTGGAGCCTCATCGACGAACTGAGCGAACAAGGTATCCGCGTGGTTGTCGTTTCTGGATACGCTCACCCCACGGCTTCAACAAGCAGGCCGATCGCCTACCTTCAGAAGCCGTTTGCCGAGGCAGAGCTCATGGCGGCTCTCCATGCCATCGTCGGCGAGGCTAGCTGATCTGGCGGCGCTCGCGTATCCGCTATTGTCGCTCCGACGACCAGGGAAATTGTCGTGCTGGTCGCGTGTCTCTTAGTAAGTATTGCCGAGCACATGCCGGAGGTTCTGTTCGAGCCGGACGATGTCGAAGCGCTGCTGGCCTAAATGGTGAGGCTCGCCAAATAGCGCCGGAGGGCGCGCATCCTCCGGAATAGGCCCCCGAGCTCATTTCACGGCCACTACGGCGGCCAAATGAATGGCTGGCGCCCCGTGCGACGCGGCGCGGCCGCCCATTTGCATCGGATCGAACGCCAACCGCAGGCCGCTCAGCTCTACCAGAACATCGGGAGCCGTCTCATGGCACTGCTCCAAACAGCGCCAAAGCGTGCGGGCGCGCCTGGTATCCCTTCCATCGGCGTCGTTGAGGGCAGAGACTCTGGTACAAGTCGTTCACCCACGATAGATGATCATGACGAGGGAGTGTGCGAGGCACCTGGACGAACGATGTCCCTCAGCTAGTATTCATGCGGTACTTAGCGATGATAGGCCAATGAGCCGAAAAACAGCCACCAACGCCCTCCTTTCCGTGTCAGTCATCGGCGGAATGAGGGTGCACTTTGCTGGCCACGAGATCAAGCTGAGCAATCGCAAGGACCAAGGGCTACTGGCATTTCTTTGCCTTGAGGCCTCCGCCTGCTCGCGCGACGAGTTGATCGGGCGGTTCTGGAGCGACGCTCCGGAAAACAAGGCGCGCGCCTCCCTTCGCCAAACACTTTATGTGCTCAATCGGGAGTTGTCGGCGCGCGGGTACAACGGGCTCGCAGCGGAAAGGTTCACCGTCGAAATCGACCGGCGCACGTTGCAGCTCGATTTGAACGAAGTGCTTCACGCCGCCGAAGCCGAACATCGCGCCCACCCGTTGCTGCTCGAAACCGCAGGCCTGAGCGAAATGTTGCTCGCGGGGTATGACCATCTTGCCCCTTCGTTTCAGGATTGGCTGCGCGCTAAGCGCCAGATCGTGCAAGATCGTATTGTTCGCGGATTGGAGAATGGGCTACGCGACGAGAAGTTTGACAGTTCGCGCAAGATTTCGCTCGCTCAGGCAATCCTCAACCTCGATGCCACGCACGAGGAGGCGTGCCGCTTCCTGATGCGCGCGCGTGCCGAGGCGGGAGATCTGCCCGGAGCGCTCAGGGCCTATAAAGCTTTGTGGGATCTGCTCGAAGCTGATTACGACATGGAGCCGTCGCCTGCCACCCAGCAGCTTGTCGCGGACATCAAGTCAGGTGCGTTCGAATCGACGCTGACAAAACAGCAACCGCAACCGAAGCCGGTTGCCGCTCCGGTAGGTAAGATAGGTAAGATATCCCTGATAATAGAACCGTTCAGCGTCGAAGGCGTGAGCGACGAGAACGTCTATCTCGTGCACGGCTTCCGACACCATCTCGCAGCTTCACTCGTGAGATTTCGTGAGTGGTACGTAACGGATCGTGCTGGGCAGCGCGCGACAGGCGCCTCGAGCTTCACTGCGGCACAGCCTGCCGACCCATCACAGTACAACATTCAAGCCACTGCCTTCCAGACCGATACAGCGGTCAAGCTGGTGGTGACGCTCAAGCAAATCTATGACGATATCTACCTCTGGAGTCACACGTTTGAGCTGGGGCTCGAGCGGTGGTTCGATACACAGCAGAATGTCGTCCGACGTATCGCAACCGCGTTGAACGTAAACATTTCTCAGGAACGCCTCAACCGCCTCTCCGTACAGCCGGACGTGTCGCTCGATGCGTACGATCGCTGGTTGCGAGGGCAGGCCACCATAGTTGGCTTTCGGACCGACAAGTGGAGCAGCGCCGAGCAGATGTTCCGGGACACGATTCGCGCCGCGCCAAATTTCTCTCCTGCTTACAGCAGCCTGGCACAGATAAATAATCTCATCCACATTGTTCAGCCTGGCGTCTATCGCAATCGAGAGCGGGAGCAAGAGACCATCGAGCTCGGGAGGCTGGCTGTGCGCCTAGATCCGTTGGACTCACGTGCTCATCTCTGCCTCGGCTGGGCGTACATGATGGCGAAGCAGTACGATCAGGCGCCCACGCAATTCGACTTGGCCTGCGACCTCAATGACAGCGATCCCTGGACGGCTATCTCCGCTTCCTTGGCCTACTCGTTTATAGGATCTTCGACGCGCGCCCAAGTTCTCGCTAAGCGCTCATTGGACTTGTCCCTCGTGCCGAGCCGGGCTGTCTGGGCTTATGAAGCCACCAGTTGCTTCATGCGCCGCGACTACGAAGGCTGCATAGAGGCAGCGCGGCGGGCCAGCGATGTCATCCTAAATCTTCCCGCATGGACTGCAGCAGCCATGTTTCACCTGGGCCACCATGACATGGGGCGCGAGGAGGCGCGGAGGTTCGTTGATCGCGTGCGTCCACTTTGGCAAGGCACGCCGCCCGTCACTAAGACGGCGATCGCAAACTGGGCTCTTCACCTGTTTCCGATCGCCAATCGAAGTGACTGGGAGCGCCTCCGAGACGGGCTCTCCGGGGCTGGCCTTCCCAACAGCGGCATGGACCACCATGCTTGGTGACGCCGCGATCAGCCTCAGCCGCACTGGCCGATCGAGTACTCCCCGATGCGGCAGTACATGAAGTCCTCTTTCTTATCCGGGGCCACATCGAAGGCAGCGATGTTCGCCAGCTCCTGATAGTAGATCGGCACCTTCCAGCCGCTCGGTAAAGCGAGCTCCTGCCGACGCCGAGCGACCGACGCTGCGGTCGGCAGAAAGATCTGCAGCGTCCTATCATCGTGAGCCTGACACAAGTGCAAATGCTTGAATGCTTCGGTCGAGAAGCTCGCCGCCACGCCCGCTGCTGCCATCTGGTTGTTTAAGTCTTCTACGCTCATCGGTCGCGTATTGGGCTGCTCGGCCCATTTGACCACCAACTTACCCCACTCCACCCAGTTCGAATTGTCGTCCAGCATTTGCTTCTCCTCCTTAAATTGCCTTCGTGCAACTTAGAGAAATGGTGGCTGCGCATTTTGTAGTCGAGCGACATTGGCAATGTAGGTAACGAGCTGCGCCATGTTCTCAGGCGGCGGGTCATCGCCGAAGACGCTTTCGCCTTCACCGAAGAATGCTTCATGTAGCCTCTTGAGGCTATCGGCGAGTTTGGGCGGGCCGGGCTCGGGCTTATCCCTCTCTTCATACATAAGTCGATCTGTCAGCGCCCCGAAGATCACATCGGCCACGATGATGGAGCCTAGAATACCAAGGTGCCGACCCTGGATTGTCTTATTCTCGTCGGGATCATTCGCCGCTTCTGCATCCGCCCACGCCTCGAACAGGACGTAGAAAAGAAGAGGGGGATCCTCAGCGATAAGGTCGACATCGTCGTCTCGCCACTTGGCGCGCTCCTGCGACAGCCAATGCTTGATGGCCTCCGTGCGAAAGGCTTTGTCACGCGCCAGTCGCGAGCTCTCGATTGCGGCTGGAATGCCCAACTTGGGCGTCTGACGCAGCCGCTCGATGAGATGATCCACCGACCAGAGTCCGAGTTGGACGCTGCTGTAGAGATCTCGCCCGGCAAGTCCGGGCTCCTCGACAGCTCCAAGTGCGGGGAAGGGTTTGATCAGCCCACGATTATAGCTTGGCCTGATCTTCTGACTGAGATTGGGCTTGCTGTTGTTGATATCGAAGAAGTTCGACCATTTCACAATCCAGGTGGCGTCTAGCGGCATTTCACTCGGTGAGCGACCGGAGGTCACCATCATAGCCTTGAATATTGCGAGTTCGTCGACGGCCCCCCCTGGCAGTTCCGCAGGCGGTGTGTTGATCCGATAGAGGTCGCGGATCATCGCATGGCCAAAGCGGAACGCCGCATGTGAAAACTCCAGCGGGAGGCGTCCATCCGGAGGATGCACGAGCATCTGCGGATCCATCACATCCTTATAGGCCTCATAGATAGTGGGATGGAGCACCTTCACCATAAGATCGTTCCGGACGATGTTCCGATAAATCAGGGTAACGGCGGCCTTTGCGCACACAAAGCCCCGAACCGCGGCCTCCTCCGGACTCGCTCCGCCGGCACGCGCGAATTTCGAGATCTTGGCGACTAAAGCATTGTGGAGCAGATGAAAGAGCGTCAGGAGCTGAGAGAGGATTGCATTGTCGTCGTTACGCGAGTCCGCGATCAGGACATCTGTGAGCCCGCTGCGGAGTGCAAAGCCAGTCTGGTTCGCCGGCAATACGCGCCCAATATCGCGATATGGGCATGGTGACAGATGAGATTTCATCTGACCGAGCCTTAAAGTGGTGCGGACGGGTGCTGCGGCGCTATCGATAGCATAGATGAACGCATTCACCTCAGGCCCGGACCCGTAGACGGTATCAAGCGTAAGTCGATATTGCCGATTGTTGCGCACCCGACCATTCGGGTCACCGACGAGGGAAGCAGATACCGAACTCTGCACGATATCGTGCGCCACGAGCTGCAGAAGGTACGTGTAGCCGGCGGGGATGCGAGGATTGTCCAGAATTTTGTACGGCACGCACATGCGATAGCCGAGGCGGCCCATCAGGCCCTGAAGGGCCATTTGGCTCTTCTCATCGAATGTTGGCAGCTTGCCGCGTACCTTGAAGCGATCATCGGGCTTGAGGACGCCGGTGCCGCCATCAAGAAAATGAGAGAAGCCAGGGATATCGTCATCGCCGACAATGCCGTCGCCAACAGCACCTTTCAATGCTTTGAACAGCCGCTGCAGCTTGGCCAATCCAATGGGAATGCCGCCCCCATGGCTCGCCATACCGATACGCTCCGAAATCAATCAAATGAGAAAACAATCGGCGTCGTTGTGTCCGACAGTGGAAAGACCATAAAGCGCAAGTGAGTGTGGGCGCAAGCTTGCCCGAAGTCACTCAATCGCATTAGCAATTGAACGGTCAAAACGGTAAGCCTTCGGGCGCTTTGCGCGCATTAAACTCTGCAGAGACATCATCGTCCTGACTTTGCGCCAGTCTTCCTACGGAAGAGTTCCGGCAGCATGGTCATCCGTAGTCACGAGATCGAGCGGATTCACGATCGCCAACACCTCTTAGGCACTCCCGTTGGCAAGCAGCAGGCTTATCTCGTGATTGACCGTCGCCACGAGTGCATTAGGTGTCGTCGTGATGAGCTCCGAATTACGCGAGAGCAGACAAGCTTGCCACCAGGTAGACGGTTTCTGTGACAGCCGCATCGGCTTCCGCTGTCGACAGCTGGTGATGACGGCTTCTGGGAGTGGCCGTGTGCGATCGCGATAAAACGAACTGTGGCGTCGTGGTCGCTAGCTTCATGCGAGGTCCGTACCTCTCGATCCAGCCGGGCGCCTATGCCGAAGCGGTGTTCCCGATGTATCAAGGCCAAGTATTTCCGGGAAAGGTGCTCACTACCATCGATCTCGCAAGCGAAGGGCAGTTGACAGCCACTGGTCTCATCCCTGGCATCGAAACACCGCACAACGCGAGGTTTGTCGTCCGTATCAAGCTTGACGACGGCGACGACTTACGATTGCCGGCGGGTACGCAAGGGAGCGCGGCCGTGTACAGCGGCCAAGTGCAGATTGCGCCTGTGATCCGGATGGCCGTGATGATGGCCAACAGCTGGATGTGCTATCTGTTTCTTTGCGACCTGATGGACCGCCCTGAATTTGTCGATCGTCGACACTAACCAATGTTTGGCCGTGAGCCGTGGGTCACCGAACTCGCTCGCCGCCGGACGTGCCGAATGGCCTCGATAGAAGACATGCTCGAGCGTCAACCTTCGTTCCGCGACGAAGCGACCCCACTCGAACAAACCCTACCCATTCGGCCTAGTCTGTGTGCTCGATGCGGCGCTGAAGGGCGATCGGTAGGCCAATCGTCGACTTGGCCGCCGGACGACGAAATGTTCCCGCGATTCCTTTGTTGGTGCCGAGCGCCAGTATCGACTCCGCGAACTTCACGGCGGCCTGCACCTGATCGATAACCGGAACGGAGATGCGAGACTTTACTTTCCTCGCAAGTCCCGCGAGAGGGGCACCTGCCAAGATGACAACGTCGGCCTCGAGTTCCGCGACCGCGCGATTGGCGAGTTCAACGAGCAACACTTCCTTCTCCTCCTGCACGTCGGAGATCGATCGGAAGGCACCGTCGAGCATGCGGATGCCCGCGCAGCGTCCCGAAAGGCCGTGCATTTCCACACACTCGCGATACCAGGGACCCAGGGCACTTGCGAAGGTGACAATTGCGAAGGAACGTCCGAGCATACAGGCCGCCAGCATCGCCGCCTCCGCCATCCCGATGACGGGAATATCAAAGATTTCACGCGCGGCCAACAATCCTGGGTCTCCGAAAGCGGCAATGATGGCCGCGTCGACATTGCGGTGCTCCTCAGCGAGCATTTCTAACGCCACCGCGCCACCGATCTGCGCCTCCGCGCGCGTCGCGATGTAAGGCACGCCGCGCGGCGCTGTCAGCGGCACAAGCTCTGTGCCAGGGGCGATGACCTCGACCGCCGCCTGGTAGAGCCGATCAGTGATGGCAGGCGTGGTATTCGGATTGAGAAGTAGAATTCGCATCTTCAGCACCTTGCATAGTCATTGAGCGGCGCGAGAATGCGCTCAGCATCCATCGCGGCCGCAAGCACCGTTCGATCACGCCCGCGCCGGCTTACGATTTGGAGCCCGACCGGCAAACCATCGCGCCCGCGGCCGCATGGTATCGAGATTGCCGGCACGAGCGCGTGATTGAAGAGTGGCGTGAACACTGCGTGGCCGCGCGGCGGGACGTTAACGCCGCCAATTTGCTTGGGGCCGAGGTCGGTCAGCGGCCACGCCACACAGGGCGCCGTCGGACAGAGCAGAAGATCATACTCCTCGAAACACTGCGCGACGGTTTGCTTGATTGCGGCGCTCGCCTCAAGTGCACGGCCCACATCAGCACCAGTCAGCGACATTCCACGCTCGATCTGTGCGGCAATATCGGGATCGAACAGGTCTGCTTTCCGGCGCCACGTCTCGCCGTGAATTGCTGCGAGGCCTGCGGCCTGCAAAGGCATGATCGAAGCTTCGCCAATACCTTGCGGCCATTGGACCTGAGTGCGCTCGATCCGCCAGCCAGCCTTGGCCAAGCGTTCGACGCCATCGGCGATCGCGGCATCGACATCGCCATCGATTGGAGCGCGCAGCCCCAGATCGCGGCTGAATGCAACACGCAATTTCCTAGGTTCGGCACCTAGGCCAGGTTCGATTGGCACACTCTCAACATCGCGCGCGTCAGGCCCCACAATCGCATCAAAGAGAACCGCAACATCGTCGACCGAACGCCCCATGGGCGCCAGGACGGAGATTCCCCAGAAGGGCTCCGGAAATCCGGGGCCATAGGGGATGGCGCCGAACGACGGCTTGAAGCCAACCGTTCCAGTATGCGCCGGCGGCCGCCTGCCTGAGCCGCCACCGTCTGTCCCAATCGCAATCGGCGCGAAGTCCGCGGCAAGCCCGGCAGCATTGCCGCCCGAAGAGCCGCCCGGCGTGAGGGTTGCGTTCAGCGGATGCTGTGTCGGCCCGTGTAGGGGACTGTTCGTCACGCCTTTGCAGGCGAACTCGGGAGAATTGCCGATGCCTATGATGACGGCACCAGCTTTGCGCAGTCGCGCCACTGCGATGGCATCCCCTTGCGGCACGTGATCCGCGAAGAGCCGCGAACCCTGCGAGATTGGGCGTCCAGCCACCCAAATGTTGTCTTTGACGACGACTGGTACGCCCGCGAGCGGCATGACTTCGCCGGCGTCTCTTCGTCGGCGCACGTCCTGCGCTTCGTCGAGGGCCATCTGCGGATCGAAGCGCACCAGAGCATTCAGGCTGGGATTTCTTTTGAGAATGCGGGTTACGAACGCATCGGTGACCTCGACCGGATCAGCCGTCTCGCCATTTACCGCAGTCGCGATCTCTCGCGCGCTCTTGCGAAGCATCGAACAGTCCTCAGTAGCGCTTCTTTACATTCGCGACGCTCAGCCAAACGCTGTTGACCACGCAGCAGGGCCAGCCTCGCGGCCCAGTACCGTCAAGCAACGGGTGTCAGCCTCGTCAGCCTGCTGGGATTGGGCTCAGCAAGGTAGAGACGGCCCTGCCTGTCACCCCATATGCCGTGAGCGCCATTCAGAACAGGGCGACAGCGCCCGAGCCGACGGCCATCTGGCGCAAGCATTGCGAGCGTTGGCACGAGATCGGTCACGTAGAGATTGTCGTCTGCGTCGCCCCACACATCCAAGGGCTTCCGGAATCCCGTCCACACGTCGAGCAGATCGCCATCTGCTGTGAACACCTGCAAGCGATCATTCTCTCGGTCGACGATGACAACTCTGTCGTCGCTCATGACCCAGACAGCATGCGGATTGACGAATTGCCCTGGCTCCTCACCGAGGCTCCCCCACGATCGCACCAACTTCCCGTCCGGCGAAAAGCGATGCACGCGATGGCCGGCATAGCCGTCAGAAACATAGATGTCGCCCTTCGGCGTGATGGCCACGTCCGTTGGATGATTGAAAGGCTCCAATGGCGCATACCGCTTGCCAAGTCCGCCAATGCGCTCGCCGTTGGACCGGCAGATGACCACCTCGTGGACATCGCGATCGACAATGAACAGACGATCGTCGGGCGCGGCAGCGAGCATATGAGAGTCGGCAATCAGTTTTTCGCCCCAAACCGCAAGGCGCTTCCCTTCCGGCGAGAGTTCGATGACACGCGGGCTGGTCGTATCGGAAAGCGGATCCCAGCGAAGGATCACGAACACGTGGCCACGCGAGTCGACCGTCACATCACTGACCGGTCCAGCGGGAAGATCACCCCAAGGCCGCTCGACGCGATAACGTCGCTCCCCGAGGGCGACCAAGAGAGTGCCTGATTGCATAGCGGCCTCCTGCAAACCTTTCATGCATGCCTATTGTTCCGGCACATGTTAGATGCTCATATTGCAGCCGGAATAGCTATATCGGAAGGGGGAAGAGGCGGTGGACTACGATCTGCTCATACGTGGCGGCACAGTCGTCTCGTCGCAGGATATGGCCAAGGCTGACGTCGCCATCTCCGGCGGCCAAATCGTAGCAGTGGGTGCGCTCGTCGGCAGCGCGCGGGAAGTTATCGATGCCAGTGGCATGTTCGTCATGCCTGGCGGTGTCGATACGCACGTCCATCTAGCTCAGCCGTCGCGCGGCCCGGAAATGTGCGACGACTTCGGTACGGGCAGCGCGTCTGCCGCGGCGGGCGGTACGACGACGGTCGTCTGCTTTGCCTGGCAAGGGAAGGGCGAGTCGCTCGCTGAAGTGGTGAAGGACTACCATCAGCGCGCACGTCAATCGATGGTCGACTACGCCTTTCACCTGACCATCACCGATGCTACGCCGGCAGTTCTGGATCAGGAATTGCCCTCGCTCGTCGAAGAGGGGAACCGCTCGATCAAGGTCTTCATGACTTATGACGGCGTCCGTCTGGACGATGCGGCCGTTATTCGGGTTCTTGCCGCCGCGCGGCGCAACAAGGCACTCGTTTGCGTGCACGCGGAGCACCATGACCTCATCTCGTGGATGGGAGAACAGCTCGTCGCGGCAGGCCTGACTGCCCCGAAGTATCATCCCTGGGGTAAGCCGATGATCGCCGAGCGTGAGGCGGTCAATCGGATCGTCGCGCTGGCGGAGGCGCTGGATGTGCCAATCCAGGTCTTCCATGTGTCGGGTAAGCAATCCGCCGAGGAAATCGCGCGTGCCCAAGCGCGTGGCCTCAAGGTCTGGGGCGAAACCTGCGTCCACTATCTGACCCTGGTAGCGGAAGACCTGGATAAGCCGGGTTTCGAAGGCGCCAAGCTCGTATTTGGACCGCCCGCCCGCACGAAGGCCGACCAAGAGGCCCTTTGGGACTACATGCGCAGGGGGATTATCGAGGTCATATCGTCGGATCATGCGCCGACACGGTACGATGATCCCAAGGGCAAGAAGTTTGCTGGCGAGGACGGCCCGTTCACTCAGATACCGAACGGCATCCCGGGCCTCGCCGCGCGCCTGCCGGTATTGTTCACCGAGGGCGTCACGAAGGGGCGCATTGACCCGCCGACATTCGTGCGGCTCGTCTCGACCAATCCAGCCAAGCTTGTCGGACTGCATCCGAAGAAGGGGGCGATCGCGCCGGGCAGCGATGCCGACGTCGTCGTTTGGGATCCCAAGAAGACGGTCACGCTCACGAACGCCGTCATGCATCACGGCGGCGACTACACGCCCTACGAGGGATACCAGGCGACTGGGTATCCGATCCGCGTGCTTGTCCGCGGTGTCACGGTCTTCGATGACGGCAAGGTCGTCGGGAAGGCTGGGCACGGCAAATACCTCGCGCGCGCGCCTTATGAAAAGATCACGCCGCTCGGCCGCTTCCCCACGCCCTTCAATCCGGTCGATCGGAAGATCGTCTGATCGACCGGGTTTTCACGTTTTCATGGTGATGACACTTAGCCGGCCATCCCGGTATTCCACAGATGAGTGTGTCCTATTGGCGATCTGGCAAGCGCTAAGGGACATTTCGGACCATAGGAGAACATCCCGATGACTAAGAAGATCACATTCTCGCGGCGCCAAGTTCTTGCAGGCGCATCGGCAGCAGCCGTTGTCGGCTTTCCCAACATCGTTCGCGCGCAAACCCGAGAGATTTTCATCGGTGGCCCGGCATCGCCTGGCCTGACTGATGGGCTCTTCCCGCTGATCGAGAAAAAGCTCAATGTGAAGGTGCTCTATGAGGGCACGAACTCGCTCATCAATCTCGAGAAGATCCGCTCGAACAAGGCGCGTCCGACGATGACGCTGACGATGATGGATGACCCCGTGCTCATCCTCGCCGAGCGCGAAAAGGTCATCAAGAAGCTACCCGCGGACGTGACAAATCTCGCGGACCTGCCGGCAGGCGCCAAGCCGCGCGATGCGATGTGGGCCAACTGGTGCCAGCCCATGTGCAGCTTCTCATACAACACGCAGACCGTGCCGAAGGGTCTCGAGTCCTACGCTGATGCCTGGGATCCAAAGTACAAAGAGCGCATCATCATCATCTCGATGCGCATTACGCAGGCCATTGCTCCGCTGCTTGCGGCAACGCAATACGTCACTAAGAAGCCACTCGATCAGTGCCTGCCGGACTGGCAGCAGGGCATCGAGCGCATGAAGCAGCTCAAGCCGAACATCATCCAGGTCTCGACGAACGCGCCGCAGGCCCAGCAGCTTCTCGAAACCGGCGAATGCGATCTCTACATGGCGCCCGACTCCCGAACGACGCTGCTGCGCAAGTCGAAAGGCGCGCCTGTCGATCAAGGCAGGCCGAAAGAGGGCATACTCGCCATGCCGGCGGGCATTGCACTTGTCGAAGGTGGGCCGAACCAGGACATCGGCATCCAGTTCCTGAATGAAATGCTGAGCCCAGACATCCAGGCTTACATCGGTAGTACTTTCTTCTCGAAGCCCACCAACTCCAAGACGGTGCTTCCGGCTGACCTCAAGTTCCCCGATCTCGTGTCGCTCGATTGGGAGTATTTTGCCGATAACCGTAACGCCATGATCGAGCGGTTCGAGCGGGAGGTCTCCGCAAGGTGAACCTCGTAGCCACCGAGGCTGCTCGGGAGCGGGCGGCATCCGCAAACAAGCGCTACCTGGACGTGGCCGCTGTCACCAAGCGGTTCGGGACGGCGACCGTTCTGCAGGATCTCAATATCAGCGTTGCCCGCTCCGAATTCATCTCGCTGCTCGGCCCGTCAGGTTGCGGAAAGACCACTTTGCTGCGCCTGATCGCGGGCCTCATGAAACCTGATGGTGGCCGGATCGCGATCAATGGAAGCGATCTCACGCAGGTGCCGGCGCACAAGCGGAACATCGGTGTCGTCTTCCAGAATTATGCGCTGTTTCCGCATCTGACGGTTGAGCAGAACGTCGCTTTCGGTCTCGAAGCCCAGAGAACACCCAAGGCAGAGATCGGCGCGCGCGTACAGAACGCGCTCGCTCTCGTGCGCATGCAAGCTTTCGCTGAAAGGCGCATCTCGGCACTCTCTGGTGGGCAACAGCAGCGCGTCGCGGTGGCACGCGCGCTCGTCGTCAAGCCGTCGCTCCTGCTACTGGACGAACCATTCAGCGCGCTCGATCGAAAATTGCGCGAGACCATGCAGATCGAGCTCCGCCACCTGCTGAGAGACCTCGAGATTACGTCCATATTCGTGACACACGATCAGGACGAAGCGCTTGTGATGAGCGACCGCATTGCCGTGATGAACGAAGGACGCATCGAGCAGCTCGGGACGCCCGACGAGGTCTATAGCGCTCCGGCGAGCCTGCATGTACTCGAATTCGTCGGCCAATCGACGCGCATTGGTGGAACCGCTGATGCGTCGGCTCTCAATGGAACGGCGAGCGTCGAAACGCCGCTCGGTAAGATACTCGCTCCACTACACGACGGTTCGGGTGTGAGCGGGAAGGTCGTGCTTGGCGTCCGCCCGGAGTGCATTGCGCTCGGCGAACGACCGGATGCAAACTTCAACGAGATTTCAGCCGAGCTTACCGACATCGTCTTCTTCGGCTCGAAGACTGCGCTTCATTTTCAGCCGCCCGGGGCTGACGACCGCATTCAGGTCGAAGTCGCGCGTGTTCCTTCAGGCATCGCGCAAGGCGTTGCGCTCAAGCTGTATTGGCCGATCTCTGAAACAATGGTGTATCCGGCGCCATGACGACGATCGAGATGCGAACCCAGGCCGAAGCGCAGCCGCGTCGCCGTTTTTTCCAGCTCGACACGCCAGCAATCATGGTTCTGCCTGGTATTGTCTTCATGGTCGTGGCCTTTGCGATCCCCGTCCTCATACTGGTTGCCGACAGCTTCCGAGATGCCGGCGGGTTCAGCATCGGTGGATATCGGAAAGTTCTCGGCGACCCCTACTACATTGGGATCATCTGGAACTCGCTTCAGCTCGGCTTGATCACCACGATTGGCAGCCTGCTGATCGGTTATCCCGCTGCCTTCGCACTTTCTCGAGCGCCCGCTCGGCTGCAGGTGCTTCTGTTCGCGCTCATCTTCCTGCCGTTGACGGTCAGCATCATCGTCAAGACGTTCGGTCTCGCGATCATGATGAGAAGGGACGGCATCCTCAACTGGCTGCTCCTCAACGTGGGCTTCATCGATCGGCCGATGCGGCTGGTGTTCACGGAGTTCGCGCTCTACTTCGGCATGATCAATGTGTTCCTGCCCTTGATGATCCTGCCGATCTATTCAGTCATGCGTCAGCTCGATCCTCGTCTCACGGACGCTGCGGCATCTCTCGGTGCGGGGCCGGTGACGACATTTCGAAGGGTTACGCTGCCGCTGACCATGCCTGGCGTTGTCGCTGGCATTTCGCTTGTGTTCTCGATCTCGGTGGCTGCTTACGTGACGCCAGGCCTCCTCATAGGCGATCGCTTCATGACAATGTCGCAGGTCATGGCCAAGGCGTACCTCAACATCCGCGACTTCAACCTGGGTGCCAGCATGGCAGTCGTCATGCTCGTCATCGCGGTTACCATCGTATTCACGTCCACGTACTTCGCGGAGCCCGCGAGCCGCAGAGGGCGCAAGGGATGATACCGCGCCTCTCATTCGCTCTATGCTGGGTGATGCTGAGTCTCGCGCTCCTGTTTCTGTTCACCCCTATTGTGATCGTCGTGGCGGTGTCCTTCACGGAGTCGGCCGTCTTCTCATTTCCGCCGCAGGGCTTCTCGCTCAAATGGTACTATTCGATCCGCAATGCTGACGGGCTTCTCGCGTCTGCGTGGCTCTCCGCGCAGGTAGCCTTCATCTCGACGCTCATTTCCCTCGTTCTCGGAACTCTGTGCGCCATCGCTGTCGTACGACGCATGGTTCCGGGCGGCGATGTAATCGCGACCTTCATGGCCTCACCCCTTATGATACCGGGACTGGTCTTGGGTATCGCGTTCCTGCAGGCGGCGCGCCTTGTCGGCCTGAATGACGCCTACACCACCCTGCTTGTTGCGCACGTCGTGCTCACTATGCCGTTCATCATGCGGACGGTGCTCGCCAGTCTGTCGATGTTCGATTTCTCGATGGTCGATGCCGCTCGGATGCTGGGATGCTCGTACCCAAGGGCGCTGTGGCGAGTGCTCGTGCCAAACATTCTGCCGGGCGTCATGTCCGGCGCACTGTTCGCCTTCATCGCTTCATTCGACAACTACCCGATCTCGATCTTTCTGGTCGATGTGCACACGAAGACACTGCCTATCCAGCTCCTGAACCAGCTCGAGATGTCGCCCGACCCGACTGTTGCTGCGACGTCGGCGCTGCTCATATTGGCGACGGTGCTCGCGCTGATCGTGTGCGATAGGCTCGTCGGCCTAAAGAGAATGACGACGATCTAGACCAGCATCCGCACGTTCGGCACCTCGGCATCGAGAGGAGGCGGCACTTCCGAAGTCGGCGAGAGGAACAATTGCCCGAGCAGGCGATGCCCTTACAAGCAGACATAGGCGATATAGCCTTCGATCTCACCAATCAAGCAGAGGTCGATGTCCGCTTCTGACACTGTGGACGGCATCCACCACCCGGCCCGAAGACAGGTATGGTTTTCGAGGTATCTCCATTCCTTCGCCTCGATCGGAAAAGGGTGGCGCATCGCCCACTCTCGTCACTTCTTGCGAAGAGTCGGGCGATAGACGAGCTCCTGAATTCGTCCATCAAAGGTGTGGCTGCGGACCATTTCAAGATCGAAGTCCTGGGCTCCCCTCAAAATCGGAGAAGTGCCCGTTCTTCCGCTGATCGCAGGAAAGATCGTGACCTGTATCTCGTCGACGAGACCCGCAGCCAACAGCGCGCGGTTCAACGAAAGACTCCCATGGGACCAGCAGCGGGACCGATGACTGTGACTTCAGTTCCCGCACCGCGTGGATCGCGTCGTCCTTGATCTGCGTGGCATCGGGCCAGTCCAGATCGCCGGTGATCGAGTTGGAAATCACCGTCAGAGGAAGGTTGCGGAAGGCGGTGTTTACAGGATCCAGTTCGCGGAAAGCGCCCTCCTTTGGACCGATCATCGATGCCATCTCGCGGAAGGTATTCGGTCCCAAAACGATGCGGTGAGGCTGCTGATAGAGGTGGAGCCGTTGTGCCAGAAACTGCGGACCTTCCTTGCCCCAGTATCCGCCCCAATCGCCACCCTCGCCATACGACCCGAAGCCATCGAGGGTAGCGTAGACGTCGAAGGTGTAGAGTGCGGTCATGAATGTCTCTTTTCTTGGGATGAAGCTGCCGAGAACGGGCCCGATACTGCGGGACGCCCCCTTAATGCAGGCGCGATGGAGCTGGTGCCCGGGTCATCTAAAGCGCCCCAGCAGCGGGTGCGGCCGAAGGGGACGGCATCGCGCTCTTGGTGGTGAGGATGGTCATCGTAGGACTTCCTCAGATCAGGAGTGCAGCAAGAAACAGACTCCCCGCGACGATGCAGGCAAGCGTCCGCAGGTGGTTCCAGGCGGTCCAAGTGGTGAGGTACGCAGGCCAAACGGACTCGGGCGTTTGGTTCAGTCGGTTGTTCAAAGGTACATTGAACGCTGCGGTGACGCCGAACATTCCCGCGACGAAGATCACCGATCCCGCCAGCATCAGCCAGCCCGACGGCTCGGCCAGGTGGAAGAGCCCCAACACTCCGCAGGCGGCCGATAGTAACGTGCTGCCAAAGAACAGCGGCATGAAGGTTGAGCGCAGGATGACACGGTTGATGCTCGTCATAACCTTCATACCCGCCTCTCCCGACTGGGCGAGTGATTGCATTACAAATCCGGAAAACGTGAAGTAGACGCCCCCTATCAAAAGGGTCGCCAGAGCCGAGGCGGCGAGGAACGACGACGCCCAAGTTAACACCGTCCCGGCGACGGCTAGGCGCGGCTCGTCGTCGAGCGTTGCCACTGCTGGTTCAAAAGCGGTGCAAGATCTTAGGGCCAAATGCGCTAAAAATTGGAGCGGGTGAAGGGAATCGAACCTCAGCACGGCCGGATCAACCGCGACGAGGTCGATCGCTGCGATGGCCTAATACCGACTTTGGGTGGCCCGACATGATGGGCCACACCAGACATTCGTTCGGGCTCCCTGGAACGCCGAAAAGACCGATCCGCACCACCGTCCTCACATTCGAAGACAGAGAAGGGTCCTGGTATGCGGCCGACAACCACACTCTCGCAACTGGCGTTCAAGAGCGGACGCGGTGTCCCGACGGATCGTACATCGGCTTGAGGCTGGCGCGAGCCGGAATTCGGCGCCCCGCGATCTCGATCTCGAACCGACGCGCTAGTAGACTGTCCGAAGTCTCACCCTTGCGGCATGGCACGTAACCCAGCCCGATTGCAGCGCCGAGCGAATGGCCGAACCCTCCCGACGTCAGATAGCCAACCGTCGCTCCGTCCGCAATGACCGGCTCCGAGTGGTAGAGTAGCGGCTCGGGGTCATCCAGTTTGAACTGGACGAGCCGGCGTGACATGCCTTCCCGCTTTTTCACGAGCACCGCCTCGCGACCGATGAAGTCGCCAAACTTGGACCGTGGCTTGTCCGGTTTAACGGCGAAGCCGAGCCCAGCCTCGAGCACATGATCCTCGTCGGCAATGTCGTGGCCGAAATGGCGGTATGCCTTTTCGAGCCTGAGCGTGTCCATCGCATTGACACCGACGAGCTTGAGACCATGCGGCGCTCCAGCGGTCGCAATGACATCGAACACGTAGCGCGCGAACTCCGTCGGCATGTAGAGTTCCCACCCCAGCTCACCGACATAGGTCACGCGATGCGCGCGCACCAGCGCCATCCCGAGCTCCATGGTTCGCGCCGTGCCGAACGGGAACGATGCATTCTCCAGATCACACGACACCAGCGGCTGCAGCACGTCCCGGGCACGTGGCCCCATGAGAGCAAGACATGCCTCGCCGCTGCTGACGTCGAGCGCCATGCACCGGGCGCCATCCGGTATCTGGCGCTGCACCCAAGCGAAGTCTCGGACGACGCAGGCCGCTGACGTGATCACCAGGAACGAGGACTCGCTGAGCCTCGTGATCGTCAAGTCTGCTTCGATGCCGCCCTTGTCGTTGAGCCACTGGGTGTAAACGATGCGTCCGATTTCGACCGCGACATCATTGGCGGAGATCCTTTGTAGCACGGCTTCGGCGTCCGGCCCTTCGACGCGGAACTTGCCGAACGCGCTCATGTCGAGCAGGCCGACGCCGTTACGGACCGCGTGGTGCTCGGCCGCGACGTGGGCGAACCAGTCCTGCCGCCCCCAACCGTACTGCCATGCCGGTCGCTGGCCGTCTGCGGCGGCGTCAGCCGGCAGGAACCAGTGCGCGCGCTCCCAGCCTGCCGTCTCGCCGAAGCAAGCGCCCGCCGTCTTCAACTGATCGTAGAACGGCGTATGGCGAACATTGCGAGATGTCTCGTATTGTCGGAACGGGAAATGGTCGGCGTAAAGCAGACCCAGCGTTTCCGTGACTCGGGTCTGGATGAAAGACCGTGTCGCCTGATAGGGCACGACGCGGCGCACGTCGACATCCCAAAGGTCGAACGGTGGAGCACCATCGACGATCCACTGCGCGAGCGCCATGCCGGCGCCCCCAGCCGATTGGATGCCGATCGAGTTGAACCCGCACGCGACATAGAATCCCGCCAGCTGCGGAGCCTCGCCGAGCAGATAGCGATCGTCGTGCGTGAAGCTCTCGGGACCATTGAAGAAGGTGTGAATTCCGATGCGGCCCACAATCGGCAGGCGCGCGGTTGCCTTCTCGAGGATCGGCGCGAAGTGATCGAGATCCTCCGGAAGCTGGTCAAAGCAGAAGTCCTCGGGGATACCGTTTGTCGCCCACGGCTTGGCGACGGGCTCGAAGGCGCCGAGCAGGATCCTTCCGGCGTCCTCCTTGTAGTAGGCGCACTCGTCGGGGACGCGCAGGACCGGCAGATTGCGCGGGATGTCGGCCGACGCCTCCGTCACGATGTAGAAATGCTCACATGCTTGGAGCGGCAGCGGCACGCCGGCCCATTGGCCGATCTCGCGGGCCCACATGCCCGCGCAGTTCACGACAATCTCGGCTTCGATCGCACCGCGATCCGTGAGGACGCCGGTCGCTCGACCGTTGGCATGACTGATGCCGGTGACTTTGACGCTCTCGACGATCCGAACGCCGCGATTGCGTGCACCCTTCGCCATTGCCAGTGCGATATTGCCGGGATCGCCCTGGCCATCCTTGGGTAGATACACTGCGCCTGCTGCTCCGGACGCATCGAGCAGTGGATGGCGGGTGGCGGCTTCGTCTGCTGATATGACTTCGATATCGACTCCGTACGCGCGGGCCATCGAGGCGCCGCGTTTGAGCTCTTCCAGTCGCTCGGAGGTCAGCGCCAGCGTGAGCGAGCCGTTACGCTTGAACCCCGTTGCGACACCGGTCTCCTCTTCGAGCGTGCCGTACAGTTCCTGGCTGTACTTTGCGAGCCGCGTCATGTTTGCCGTTGCTCGAAGCTGAGCAATCAGGCCGGCGGCGTGCCATGTCGTGCCGCTGGTGAGCTGCTTGCGCTCCAGGAGGATGATGTCGCTCCACCCCAATTTGGAGAGGTGATAGGCGACCGAACAGCCGGCAACTCCGCCCCCGATGATCACCGCGCGCGCCTTTCGAGGCAGGGCTCCGATCGCTTCGCCGTTCATACGGATCAATCATCCCCCACATCGGTGGCGGCGCCCAGAGTCGCAAGCTGCAAGCGAACCCGGTCGAGATCTTTGCGATCAGTGCCGATTGCCACCAACGCAGGCGGCGGGTTGTCCGCGGAGTGCGGACACGGTGAGATCGAGCGCCTTGCGGCGACGCACTGGACGCGCATCGTCCGCCCGATTGCAATATCGGTGAAGAACCCTTTGACGCGATGCACGCTCGCGGGCAGATGTCCGAGGATCGTATTGAGGTCGTCGAGATCGAGCGCTTCCTCCATCGGGACTGTCGCATTGAAGAACGTGCCCGGCTGGGCATGAGCGAGTTCGTCGTGCCGCACTGCAGCGGCCCGATGCGCGCCTTGGAGAACTAGCGCCGGATAGATCCGTTGTGGCTTTGGGAGCCGACATTCGACTTCAGTCGAGATGGTCAGAAGCGAAAGTCCTCCCATTGGGTCATCGCGTCGTCTCGAGTTCCTTGGCGCACGTCATCCTCCCCAACACGCCGCCAGCACCTTAGGCAGCCGATCGAGAAATCGTTCCTAATATCGTCTATAGTGCTTGAATAATTCTGGCCTGTCACGCCGGAGGCGGCGAGTTCAAGTGCGGTCACATGTGCCATTGCATTCATTGACTTGATCACCGCCGAGTTTCCGCGTCGGCGTTCGGGCCAAGCGGTGGAAGTGATGCCGCTTCTGCCTCTTCCCGGAGTATGGTGTGGGCCTTGCCTGATCGAGGGCTACATGCCGGAGCTCCTGCCCTGCGTGACATTCTGGGCTGCGGCTTTCACGTGTCGTGCCGCATCATGGACAACATAGCCAGCCATGGCGGCACGTGAAATGCGCTCATCAGCGCGTACATGATCGTCATGCCACTCAGAGGAAACGCTCTGCCGCCGCTGACGCACATCGCGTCTGCGGATGCGTCGCCGAGGCTGGACCACAGCGCCATGATCCCAAAAGTGGGCGCCGCAGCGAGGGAGAGAAAGCGTGCAGCGGGACACCCCGCTGCTTCGCCACGTCTGGTGCAGCCGTCTCCGGCAACACCAAGTGCGGACTTGCGCATGGGAGCCCTCATTGTTGCCCGCTGCAGCAGGAGGCTGTCTGACTTGGTGTATCCAGCTCATAGCGATCATGGTGGCGTACCCACTGCATGGTGTGGGAAAGGCCTTCCTCCGCACGGCCCTTGGACGTCAAGTCGAGCATGCGATAGGCACCCATCATCACCTCGACGCCTCGCCCGTAAGTGGAATAGGTGTGAAACACCTCACCGGCTTCATCCTTCACGAATGCGCTGACGCCAGGCAGTTCGTCATTGCGGTGCGGAGATCCGCCGAAGTTGTAGTCGATTTTGCCCGTGGCGATTTCCTCCGGTGTGAAGCTCACCCGGAAATCGTGATTGAAGCTGTTCGCGTTCGAGGACACCCAATTGAAGCGCCAGCCCATGCGTCGATGGAAGCGTTCGATCTCGACGTAAGGGGCGCGCGAGACGGCGACGAAGGTGACGCCGCGCTGCGCGAGATGGGGTGTCATGCCATCGGCGTGGTCGGCCATGTAGGAGCAGCTTTTGCATCCTTCCGTCCAACCCGGCCCCAGCATGAAGTGCTGCACCAGGAGCTGGCTGCGGCCGGCGAACAGATCGGCCAGCGTGATCCCGCCGTTCGGGCCTTCGAACACGTATGGCTTCTCGACGTGCACCCATGGCAGCTTTCGCCGTAACTCGGCGACCCGGTCGCCGCGGCGCGTCAGGTCCTTCTCTGCCGCAAGGAGATCACGTCGCGCTTCCAGCCACGTCACCCGTGATACGATTGCATTCGTGGTCATAATGGTTCTCCGCTTGCGTTCCAGAGCGGCAGGGCCACATTGGCCATGATCACTCTGGCATTGATCATGATCGAGCTATAGTGCCCCCCAAGCTCTCGCTGGGAGTGACAAGTGCGTCGGGATTCTCATGGACTCGCTTATTGCAGCTGGCGCTCGGGCGCTCGCATCTGGTGATGCCCTCGGCGCCTTGAACTACATCGCCCTGCGGGATGATCCGCCGGCACTGGCCCTGCGCGGCATTGCCATGGCGCAGCTTGGCGATCTCGCCCGGGCAAGGGTGCTGTTGCGACAGGCGGCCCGTGCATATGCTCCCAGAGAGGCGGTTGCTCGCGCGCGATGCGTCACTGCGGAAGCGGAAATCGCCCTAGTCAGCCGCGATCTCCGCTGGCCCATGAAGCCGCTCGATGCTGCCTATCAGGCGCTCAGCCGCAATGGGGATTACGTCAATGCGGCGCACGCACGCTATCTGAAGGCCCGCTATTTGCTATTGCTCGGACGTTTGGATGAATCCGAGCGGCTACTCGCAACATTGGATACCGCGCATCTGTCTCATGCTTCGTTGGCATCCTTCGACGTCGTCAACGCCGGCATCGCGATGCGGCGGCTGCGTATCAAAGAGGCCCGCCGTGCGCTCGAGCGTGCAGCCACCTTCGCGCAAGAGTCCCGCATCCCCTCGTTGATTGCTGAAGTCGAAGGAGTCGCCGAGAACCTCGATCTTCCTGTCTTGCGCGCAATTGCGCGTGGCGATGAGGAGAGGCTGCGGCTCGGCGATGTCGAGGCACTAGTGGGATCTGGGGTCCTCATCGTCGATGCTTGCCGCCACGCCGTCGTTCAATCAGACCAAGTGATATCGCTCGCGACGCGCCCCGTTTTGTTTGCTCTGGTGCGTACACTTGCGGAAGCATTTCCCCACAGCGCGTCAAGGGAAATGTTGCTTTCCCGCGCATTCCGCGCGCGGCACGTGGATGACTCACATCGCGCGCGTTTGCGCGTTGAAATCGGCAGACTGCGGAAAATACTCAGCGCGGTCGCCACCATCGTTGCAACCCGCGAAGGCTTCGTACTCGAACCGCGCAGGGGACAGGGGCTTGTCGTCCTTGCGCCATTAACAGAGGACGCCAATGCACATGTTCTGGCGCTCCTCGGCGATGGCGAGCGTTGGTCGAGTTCGGCCCTCGCACTGGCCCTCGGAGCAAGCCAGCGGACCGTGCAGCGCGCACTCTATGAGCTTCTCGCTGCCGGCAAGGTGCAGTCCGTCGGCAAGGCGCGGGCGCGCCGGTGGATGGCGCCTCCCGTCCCTGGTTTCCCGACAAGCTTGTTACTCCCTGCTGCGTTGTCCGCCAGCTAGGCTGCCAACACGATGCATATGACGATAGTAGGTAGATCATGAAGCGCTCAGCAGCACACATCTCCCGCGAATACGGTCCGTTTCCTGAAGTGAGCGAGGTGGCCGGAGTGAGTTATGACGGCACAAACATTTGGATCGCGGCCGGAGATTCGATGAAGGCGGTCAATCCCGAGAGCGGTGCGATCGTCCGCTCGCTCGATGTCCCGGCGCATGCCGGAACCGCATACGACGGCAAGCACCTGTTTCAGCTTTCAGGCGACCGCATACAGAAAGTTGATCCAGAGAGCGGTCGCGTCGTCGCGAGCATTCCTGCGCCCGAAGGCGGCGCTTCAGGCATGGCTTGGGCCGAAGGTTCGCTCTGGGTTGGTCAGCATCGGAGACGAAAGATCCATCAAGTCGATCCCGATAGCGGAAAGATTCTCCGCACCATCGAGGCTAACCGCTTTGTCACCGGTGTCACGTGGGTAGGCAAGGAGCTTTGGCACGGCACGTGGGAAGAGGAGAACAGTGATATCCGGCGGATTGATCCCCAATCGGGCGAAGTTCTGGAGCTGATTGCAATGCCGGACGGCATCGTCGTGTCTGGCCTAGAATCCGATGGCGGCGATCTCTTTTTCTGCGGCGGCGGCCCCAGCGGCAAGGTCCGTACCGTGCGCAAGCCCAAGCGATAGTTCTCGTCTGAGGATCGCACGCAGTCGCTGAACGGCGCATTGCCTAGGCTCAGTGGCGGCGGGGATCTTATCCATCGGCCTACCTTCGCCGGTTCATCGACCAGCTTGTCCAGGTAGCGGATTTCGTGCATCGCTGGGTCTTGGACTTCCTCCACCCAAACACCGCAAACTTTCCCTTTTATGGTGGATACAAGTTGGTTTTGCTCCTCAAGTCGACTTCGACGTAAGTGTTTGATCCTTCATCTATGTATGTTGTTGCCGCCGAAGCAACCAAACAGAGACCAAAGGCCTCTATGTGGTGTAGCACCGATCTGGTGGCGTGCCTCCCAACTTCGAAACACCCCGGCCCTGGCTGCGGGCATACTGGCCCGCCTCAGGTCGGCGTGTGAACCATGACGACGCTGGTGCGGCCACGGCTCGGATTGACGAACCTGTGTGGCTTGTGGCTCGCAAAGAAGAAGCTATCGCCCTCGCTGAGGAGCCATGTCTGATCCTCGACCGTGAGACTGAGGCGGCCCACGAGCACCAGACCCGCTTCGTTCCCCGAGTGCTGATAAAGCTGCTCGCCCGACGTAGCGCCGGGCTCCATGTGCATGGTGAAATAGCTGAAGGGCAGCTGAGCACCGGGCTCCGTCAGCAGTTGCTTGTGAATGCCCGATCGCCACAATTTCAGACGTGGTCCCTTTCCCGCCCTCATGACGACTGAGGTCGGCGCTGACTTTTTGCCTTTGCCCTTTCGGGGAAGCGATGATGGCTCGACCGTTGCCGACTCGTCGGTGACGAACAGTGTGCCGAAATGCACATCGAGCACGTCGGCCAGCGTCGTCAGGAGTTTCAGCGATGGCGAGGACATCCCGCGCTCGATCTGGCTCAGAAATCCGATCGATACGTCGCAGCGGTCGGCCACGATCTCGAGCGAAAGACCGCGCGCCCGACGAAGCTCGCGAATGCGCTCGCCGACCACGCGATCGATCTCCTGGTTTGTGCTTATTCGGTCGGCGACCGCTTTGGACATGTTCATGGCGCTGAGGCTTGCCTTCACCACAGTGAAATTTTGATTGCCGGAACTCCTGCTCCGATGGCATACTGACACCTACGAACAAAAGGCACGCGCCGCACAAACGTCAAGAGTCTTCTATCGGGCGGTCAGATTGTCATGACGAGACGCGTGCTCGTTATGTCGCACGCAGTCCATGACCGCGGTCATCATGTCGGAGCCGTTCCCTCTCAGTCCATCGTTGTGGGCAGCGACAGCACCGCCGGCGCCGGCGACGCCGCCGCTGAACGAGAGTCGATCGGCCGACGTGGTGGTCATCGGTGCTGGCTACGCCGGCCTCTCGACGGCTCTGCACCTTGCCGAGCGCGGGACTGAGATCGTTGTGCTCGAGGCGCAGGAGCCGGGATGGGGCGGGTCCGGTCGCAATGGCGGCCAGGTCATTCCCGGCCTGAAATACGATCCCGACGAGCTTGAGGAGAAATTCGGGCCGGAGATCGGCGGGCGGCTTGCGGCATTCGGCGCCGGGACAGCCGACACTGTATTCGATCTGATCGAGCGATACCGTATGGATGTGCCGCGGAAGCGGTCGGGCTGGATTCAAGCAGCTCATACGCCGGCCGGTGTCGAACTGGTCAAGCGTCGCGCCGAGCAGTGGCAGCGGCGCGGCGTGGCCGGCGCGCGCATCCTAGATTCCGCAGCAGCCAGCGGTCTGATCGGCAGCGACCGATATCTCGGCGGCTGGGTCGATCCGCGAGGCGGCGCCATACAGCCGCTGGCATTTGCGCGTGGTCTGGCGCGCGCCGCATTGGGGGCAGGCGCATCGATCTATGGCCGTAGTCCCGTTACCGCTCTCGCGCGCAACGGCGGCAAGTGGATCGCGACGACTGAGAGCGGCGCACGGGTTTCGGCAGATCGGGTCGTCGTGTGTACGAATGCCTATGGTGCAGGCTTGGTGCCGCGCCTCTCCACGACGATCATCGCGCCCAATTCCTATCAGGTCGCAACGGAACCTTTATCGAGCAATCTCGCCGCTGCGATCCTGCCCGAAGGGCATGTCTCGTCCGATACACGCCAGCTCCTTTTTTATTTCCGGCTTGACCACCAGAATCGTTTACTGATGGGTGGCCGCGGACCGTATCGCGAGCCGAAATCCGACAAAGACTGGTCGCACCTCGAGCGGATCATCGGCAAGCTGTTCCCGCAGGCGCGCGACGTCCCCATTGCCTATCGCTGGTGCGGTCGCGTCGCGATCACGCAGGATTTTCTGCCCCATCTTCATGAGCCCGAGCCAGGACTTCTCATCGACATCGGATGCATGGGGCGCGGTGTCGGTGTCCAGACGGCGATGGGCCGCGCGATGGCGGACTACGTGGCAACCGGCCGTCCCAATACGCTGCCGCGTCCACCTATGACCATCAAGCCGCTGCCATTGCATGGTTTGCGTCAGGCGTACTTCGCCGCGATCGTCGCGTGGTACAGTATGCAGGACGGCGGGCTGGCCTGAGGCTAAGCGACATTTGTTTTGCGGCGGGCCCGATATCCGCTAACGAAGCGCTTGCGGTCCTGACAGGATCATCAAGCGCTGGAGCGTGCCAGCAACATGGGCACGACGCGACAATTGTGCACGGCATTACGACTTGCGCGGGTCTGGCGTTCTGATATTTTTTCACTGTGGTGAAAATTTCTGATGCTGTCCGGTTGGGGGGAGGCCTCCGCCGGAGCACATAGGAAGCGGGTGGCATGCGCGTCGGTGTCGAGGTGGGTGGTACGTTCACGGACCTGGTTGCGATCGGACCTAATGGCGTCAGCGTCACCAAGGTGCCCAGTGTTCCGAAGTCGCCGGATCTTGGTGCAATCAACGCGATCATCGAGAGCGGCATACCGTTCGCTGCGATTGACGACCTCGCTCACGGATCGACTGTCGCGACCAACGCAGTGCTCGAGCGGAAAGGATATCCGACCGCCTTCGTCACGACGAAGGGCTTTCGGGACATTCTCATCCTCGAGCGCCACGGCCGCCACAACATCTATGATCTGGAGTATCAGAAGCCGGCTCCCATCGTGGCGAGAGCGGCGAGCTTCGAGGTGGCAGAAAGGATTCTCGCCGACGGCTCGATCCTCACTCCGCTCGACCTCGACCGCGCCGCACACGACCTCGTGCCGGCATTGGCGGCCGGCGGCTTCCAGGCGGTCGCCATCTGCCTGCTGAATTCCTATGTGAACGCCGAGCACGAGCGAGCGCTGCGGGATTTGCTGGCGGCGAAACTGCCGCAACTTCACGTCACCATTTCATCCGAGATCACACGGGAGTTTCGCGAGTTCGAGCGCGCCTCGACGACGACACTGTCGGCCTACGTGCAGCCCGTCATCGATGGCTACATCGCGCGCTTCTCAGATCGGCTGAGCCGCGAAGGTTTCAAGGGCCGCTTTTCAGTGATGCAGTCGAACGGCGGCCGCCTGCCGGCGTCGGGTATGCGCGCGAACGCCATCAATGCGCTGCTTTCCGGGCCTGCGGCTGGTGTCATGGGCGCCGTGCGACAGGCCGCGCGCTCGGGCTTCACGAACCTGATCACGCTGGATATCGGCGGCACATCGACCGACGTCTGCGTCGTCGTCGACGGCAAGCCGCAGCTGACCACGTCGTTCGCGATCGATGGACTGCCGGTTCGTGTGCCGCTCCTCGACATAAGCACCGTAGGCGCCGGTGGCGGCTCGATCATCTGGGTCGACGACGGCGGGATGCTCAGGGTGGGACCGCATTCGGCCGGCGCCGATCCGGGCCCGGCCTGCTATGGCCGTGGCGGCACGCTGCCGACGCTCACCGACGCGCATGTCATCCGCCAGACTGTCCGTCCGGATGCGTTCCTCGGCGGGCGGATGCAACTCGATACGAAGGCCGCCGCCGCCGCCCTGCAGCCGATTGCCGATCGCTTCGGCCTCAGCATAGAGGCTGCCGCCGACAGTGCCGTGCGCCTCGCCAACGCCAACATCGTGCGTTCTATCCAGCTCATCTCGACGGAACGCGGCTACGATCCGCGTGACTATGCGCTGGTCGCGTTCGGCGGCGCGGGGCCGCTACACGCGGCGCCGATCGCCGAGGAACTCGCCATCAAAACCATCGTCATTCCGCCGTCCGCCGGCGTGATTTCGGCCTATGGATTGATCGCGTCGGACTTCGTGATGTTCGAAAGCCTGACGCGCCGCGAGCGCGCGGGACCGGAGGCGGCCGATCTCGTCCGGTCGGTCTTTGCGGAGATGAAGGAGCGGGCGACTGGTCGCGCAAAGGCCCTCGGCCTTTCCGGCGCATTGCGGCTCGAATTCACTGCCGACATGCGTTTCGTCGGCCAGGCCTTCGAGGTGCCGGTTACGTTCAGCGATACAGAAATCGATGGCCTGTCGGCGCAGACCGTGCGCCAGCGCTTCCTCGACGCCCACGATCGGATCTACTTCTTCGGCAAGGACAGCGACAAGCCGATCGAGTTCGTCTCCTTCCGCCTCGGCATCATCCTGCCGCTGGGCGAGCTGCCACTGCTGACCGAAAGCGCGACGGGGGCGGTCGCGGAGGGCCGCATCCGCATCTTCGACAATCGCGAATGGCATGACGGTGTTCTGAAAAGCCGATCGGCGATGCGTCGGGGAGCGTCGGTCCCGGGGCCGGCACTCCTCGAAGATCCCACTTCGACGCTGCTGGTTCCGGCAGGCTGGACGGCGAGCCGGGATCCGGCCGACAATACAATTCTGACGCGAAAGGGGTGACGCCATGCAGGAGCTGACCGCAACGGCGCCAGTAGCGGCGGATGTGCTCGATCCGGTCGACTACGCCATCATCAGCCAGGCCCTCATTGCCGCTGCGCGCGAGATGGGCACGAAGATGATCCGCTCGTCCTACTCGAATATCGTGCGCGAGGCGCAGGACGCGTCGGCGGCACTGTTCGATCGCGAGGGCAACGTCGTCGCCCAGGCCGAGCTCATTCCGATGCAGCTCGGACCGATGTCGGAAATCTTCCGCGCCTGTGCCGCCGTCCACCCGGTGCACACGCTCAAGGAAGGCGATTTCTACATCAACAACGATCCTTATGGCGGTGGCCAGCACCTCCAGGACGTCTTCATCTATTCGCCGATCTTCTACGAAGGCACGCTCGTCGCGTTTGCCGGCACGACGGCGCACCATCTCGATCTCGGCGGTGGCAATCCCGGCCTCACGCCGGATGCAGTCGATGTCCACGCCGAGGGGATCATCTTCCCGCCTTCGGTCTACAACTACCAGCGCGACTGGTGCGACGGTCCGCTCGAACGGCTGGTCGCCGCCAACATCCGCGTGCCGTCCCAGACCATCGGCGACTTCTACGCCCAGTTCGCGGCGAATTCGATCGGCGCGCAACGCATCAAGCAACTCTGCGGCAAGTACGGCGCGTCGACGATCACGCGCGCCATGACCGAGCTGGTCGATTATTCCGAGCGGCGGTTTCGCGCGGCGTTGCAGGCGATCCCGGACGGTACGTACTACGGCGAGGCGCACGTCGACGACGATGGGCTGACGCCGGACCCGTTGACCGTGCGGGCCGCGGTCACGATCTCGGGCGATACCATCGCCGTCGACTACACCGGCACCGTCGGACAGGTGCGCCGGAACCTCAATTGTCCCTGGGCCTCGACGATTTCGGCGACGCTCTCGGCGGTGAAATCGGCGCTGACCAGCCCCGACATTCCCTTCAACGAGGGCGTCAAGAAACCGATCCGCATCACCGCGCCGAAAGGCACGTTGGTCAATCCGTCCTATCCCGCGCCCGTGCGGGCCCGCATGCTGACGGCTTATCGCTGTTTCAACGCGGTGCTGAAGGCGCTCGCCCAGGTCGTCCCTGACCGCGTGATCGCCGACGGCAACGATTCCACCGACGTGACGTCGATCGCCTACCTCGATGGCGGCCGCTATCGCGTGTATCTAGAGGTCTTCGGCGGCGGCTACGGCGCCGGCCCGCGCCTCGACGGTTGCCACGCCGTCGACAGCCCGCTGTCGAATTGCACCAACACGCCGGTCGAAGCTACCGACATGGACTTCGAGCATTTCCGTATCGTCGGCTACGGGCTCATTCCCGATAGCTGCGGGCATGGCCGCCGCCGCGGGGGCCTCGGATTTTTTCGCCGTTTCGAGATTCTTAAGGACGGCGTCAATCTCGCCATCTACGCGGATCGCTTCCGGCTGGCCCCGTCCGGGTTGCTCGGCGGCACGGAAGCGGCGAAGGCGCGCTGCGAGATCGAGCGAGGCGGCAAGGTGATCAGCCTGCCAAGCAAGGGCCGCGTCGATCTGATGGCCGGCGATATCCTCACGTTGTACACGGCGGGTGGCGGCGGCTATGGCCCGACGGCCGAGCGCGAACCAGCCCTCGTCGAGAAAGACATTGCCGAGGGCATCATAACACCCGCCACGGCTGCCGCATTCTACGGGCGGGCCGGATGACATCAGGCTCCCCGGCCCCGCACCACGGATGGAGCGTCGGGATCGACATCGGTGGCACGTTCACGGATGTCATCGCGATTGGCCCGCGCGGTTCGGTGGTGCTCAAGGTCGCCTCGACGCCGGGCAATCCGAGCGATGCCGTCGCGGCGGCCCTCACTGAGCTGTCGACGAAGCATGGCATTTCACCACGGGACATCACGCGCTTCGCTCATGGCACGACGGTTGCCACGAACGCGGTGATCGAGCGCAAAGGCGCGCGCGTCGGGTTGATCGCCACGGAAGGCTTTCGCGACATCCTGGAGATCGGCCGGCAGATGCGTCGGCAGATGTATGATCTGCGCCTGCAGCCCGAGACGCCGGGTTGGCTGGTGCCGGGGGAGCGGCGCGTCGAGGTTCGCGAGCGCATCGACGCGCACGGCGCCGTCGTTGTGCCGCTCGACCAGGCCAGCATCGACGCAGCTATCGAAAAACTGCGGCCGCTAAAGGTCGAGGCTATCGCCATAAGTCTGCTGTTTTCGTTTCTCGACCCGTCGCACGAGCAGCGGATCAGAGCCCGCGTGCAGGAAGTTCTGCCGTGCGTCGAAGTCTCGCTGTCGAGCGAGGTCGATCCCGCGTTCCGCGAGTACGAGCGCACTGTCGTCACCACCTTCGACGCCTATATCAAGCCGGTCGTCGATCGCTATCTCGTCAACCTCGCCAAGGGTCTTGCAGCATCCGGCGTGCCGGCGCCGTTGCAGGTGATGCAGTCCCGCGGTGGCCTTGCAGGCGTCGAAACCGCCCGGCAGCGGCCGGTGCGCCTGTTCCTTTCGGGGCCGGCCGCCGGCGCCATCGGCAGCGCGGCTGTCGGCAAGGTCGACGGATACGAAGACCTGATCACCATCGACGTCGGCGGTACGTCGAGTGACATTGCGCTCGTCGAAGGCGGGACCGTCCACGCGCGTCCCGAGACCCAGATCGCGGGCTACGCCGTTCGCGTTCCAATGCTCGACGTGACGACGCTGGGCGCGGGCGGCGGGTCGATTGCGTGGATCGACGCGGGCGGCGGATTGCGCGTCGGGCCACACTCCGCGGGCTCCGATCCTGGCCCGGCATGCTATGGCCGTGGTGGCCGGCTGCCGACCGTCACCGACGCTTCGGTCGTACTCGGTTATCTCGACACGTCGGGTCTTGCAGGTGGCGCGGTCAGTCTCGATCCGGCGCTCGCGCACGCGTCGATCGAGGAGACCATCGCGCGCCCCCTTGGCATCGATGTCGTCACGGCGGCGCTCGGCATCCATCGCATCACCAATGGTCGCATGGCCGACGGTGTCCGGCTCGTCTCGGTGAACCGCGGGCACGACCCGCGCCGGTTCGTCCTGCTGCCCCTCGGCGGTGCCGGCGGCCTCCATGCCACCGCCGTTGCTGACGAACTGTCGATCGAACGTATCCTGGTGCCGCGATATCCCGGCGTGCTCGCGGCCGCGGGCCTGCTGACAGCACCGATCTCGCACGAGGTTGCCGGCGCCTTCCACGCGCCCATGGCGTCGACGAAACTTTCCGACGTCCGCCGCGAGGTCGCTGTGCTCGATCGTCGCGCCGACGACTTGATGCGGCAGGAGGCCGTCGACGGTCTGCCCCGGCACCGCAAAGCCTTCGCCGATATCGGCTACGTTGCCCAAAGCCATTTCATCGAAGTGCCGCTGGACGACGACAAGGATGACGCGCTGTCGCGCCTCTACGCCGATTTTGAGACGAAGCACACGCAACTCAATGGTCACAAAACCGGTGCGCCAGCCAAGATCGTCAATCTGCGAGTCGTGCACTCGGCGGTGCTGGCGGAAAGCCGGATCGATCGTCCGGCGACGCAGGCCGCGGAGCCGGTACGCGAGCGTGTCCGCGATGTCCGGTTTGCAGGAAGCGCCGCACCCGTCGAGACCGCGATCCACCAGCGGTCGGCACTCAAGAGTGGCGACCGGATCGTCGGCCCGGCGATCATTGCGCAGAGTGATTCGACGACGCTCGTGCCACCGATGTGGTCGGCGCGTGTTCTGGCAAGCGGAGCCTTGCTCATGGAGCGCACATGATGGCTATACACGCGAAGACGCAGAGCAGCCAGAGTACGTTCGACCCGGTCACCCTCGAGGTGCTGCGTCACCGCCTCGACTGCATCGCCGAGGAAATGGAGACGGCGCTGCTGAAAAGCTCGTGCTCGCCGATCGTCAAGGAAGGTCTCGACGCGTCGGCGTCGATCTTCACGCTCGACGGCACGACACTCGCCCAGGCGTGCGCCATTCCGATCCATCTCGGCACGCTCATTCCGGCTGTTGCCGAGATCATCCGTGTCTTTCCGGTCGCAACGATGAAGCCGGGCGATACCTACATTCTCAACGATCCCTACTGCGGCGGCACGCACTTGCCTGATGTCGCCGTGGTGATGCCGGTGTTAAGTCGCGCGGGGCCCGTGGCGCTCGCCGCAACGATGACGCACCATCAGGACGTCGGGGGGAAGTCCGCGGGATCGGTGCCGACCGACTCGACCGAGATCTTCCAGGAAGGCATTCGCCTGCCCGCCGTGCAGTGGGCGCGCGAAGGCGTGTTCGACGAGACGCTCACGCGGATCCTGCGGCAGAACGTCAGAATTCCGGACATCTTCATCGGTGATCTCAATGCCCAGGTCGCCGCGTGCAAGATCGCCGGCGTGCGTTTGCGCGAGACGGCCGATCGCCTCGGCGACGAGACGCTTCTGACGGCGTTCCGTCTGCTGCTAGACCGCTCGGAAGCGATGACACGCGCGGCATTGAAGCTGCTTCCGCAGGGCACATGGCGGCATGTCGACTACCTCGACAACGACGGCATCGATCTCGATCGCAGAATCCGCGTCGAAGTGGCCGTCACGCTGCCGGGCGACGGCACCATTTCATTCGATCTGACGGGAACCAGCGGCCAGGTGAAGGGGCCGGTGAATTGCGTGCCGTCGGGCAGCCTCGCGGCGGCCTGTTTCGCGGTTCGCGCCATCACGGATCCGATGATCCCAAACAACGGCGGGTGCTTTCGCCCCATCTCACTGCGGCTGCCGCCGGCAAGTCTTGTCGATCCGCAGGCGCCGGCACCGGTCAATGCGCGCACGGCAACCATCAAGCGGATCACCGGGTGCATGCTCGCGGCATTGGCGGGCGCCGCGCCCGATCGCGTGCCCGCGCCGAGCGCCGGCCAGCTCCTGGTGATGGCGTTCGGTGGTCGCCGAAAGGGTGGTGAAAATTTCGTGACGGGCGAATTGCTGGCGGGCGGCAGCGGCGCGGGAAACGGCTTCGACGGCGTCGACGCGATCGAGACCGACGCGACCAACTGCATGAATCTGCCGGCGGAGGCGATGGAGCTCGAAGCCCCGATCCGCGTCAATCGCTGGACGCTTCGTGCCGGCTCGGGCGGCGATGGCACATGGCGCGGCGGCCTCGGGCAGGTGAAGGAATACGAGATACTCGACGACATCGAAGGGTCGCTCTCTTTCTCGCATCGAGGCGAGCGCCACTTCGTGCCGGCCGTGGGGGCTAAAGGCGGAGCAGCAGGCACGGCTGCGAGGTCATGGATCATGCGACGGGATGGTTCCAGCGAGACGATCCCGTCGAAAATCGTGACGCAGCTTTCGCCGGGGGACAAGCTGGTGATTGAGACCGCGGGCGCCGGCGGTTACGGACCGCCGTCCGCACGCAGCGACGACGCCCGTCGTGCCGACAAGGCCAACGGCAAGCTTGGACCCAACATCGATTGACGAGAGACGGCGCGATCATCGGGGATAGTAGGCGATGCTGACACTCGACCGCATGACCAGCGTGCTTGCGCGCCTGCTGATGGGCATCGCGATGGTGGCGCTGTTCCTGATGATGGTGCAGATGGTGGTCGACGTAGCGATGCGCAATTTCTTCCGCCGACCGATCGAAGGCAGCCTCGAGATTGTCTCCGTCTATCACATGGTGGCGGTCGTATTCCTGCCGCTGGCGCTGGTCGAGAGACGGCACGAGCACATCACGGTGGATCTGCTGGTCGAAAGGCTTCCGGCGATCGCGCGTCGGATCATCATGGTCATAGGATACGTCGTCTGCGCCGTCTTCTTCGCTCTCCTCACCTACCAGACCGCAAAGGACGCCTATGAAGCCTACGCGATCGGTGAGATTTTGATGTCATCGATCTACATCACGGTATGGCCGGCCAAGTTCCTCCTGCCGATCGGGTTCTTCGTGATGCTGCTCCAGGTGCTCCTGCACGCTTGGAAGGCCGCGACCGACCCCACATTCGCGCCATCGCCCGAGTCGCCCGACATGGCCAATCAGGCCCGGAACTGAGGCTCACCCGATGGACAAGTTCACGATCGGGATGATGGCAACCGGCGCGGGGGTGATCCTCATCGCGCTTCGGATCCAGATCGGGGTCGCGCTCGGCATCGTGTCTTTCTTCGGTATCGCGACCATTCTCGGCTGGCGGCCGGCATGGGGAATGGTCACAGCTATACCCTTCAACTTCGTCGGTGATTGGAATCTCACCGCCATCCCGATGTTCTTGCTCATGGGATACATTGCGTTCTCCGCCGGCCTCACCGCGGGGCTATTCCAGGCGATGCGCGTGATGCTGTCCTGGTTGCCGGGCGGCCTCGCCATCGCAAGTGTCGCGGCCTGTGCCTTCCTTTCGGCGGCATCCGGCTCGTCGGTAGCCGTGTCGGCCGCCATGGCCCGGATCGCGACGCCGGAGATGCTCAAATACAAGTATGATCCTGGCCTGGCGGCCGGCGTCATCGCATCCGCCGGCACGCTGGGATCGATGATCCCGCCCAGTCTATTGATGGTGCTCTACGGGTATTTCGCCGACGTCTCCATCGCCAAGCTGTTCATGGCCGGCTTCATCCCCGGCATCATGTCAGCCTTTATGTTCGCGGCGATGATCATCATCCGCGTCAAGCTCGACCCGACGCTCGCCCCACCGGTCACAGAGGAGTTCAAGCCCGAGGAAAGACGGGCGGCGCTTGCCGACGTCTGGCCACTGCCGATCCTCATCATCAGCGTGCTCGTCGGGATCTTCGTCGGTTATTTCACGCCCACTGAGGGCGCGGCAGTCGGTGCGGCGCTGGCCATTGTGCTCGCCGCGATCAAGGGAACGTTGAGCTGGCGCGTGCTGCAGGAGGCCAGCCTCAGCGCGCTGTCCGGTACGGCGTCGATCTTCATGGTCGTGATCGGGACGGTGCTCCTCGGCAAGATGATGGCGCTGACCGGAGTGCCGGAGGTGATCTCGAAGTGGCTGCTCGGCATGGGCGGAGACCAGCTCACCGTTGTCCTGATGGTGGTGGTCCTCTATCTGATCCTCGGCTGCTTCCTCGATTCGATCAGCATCCTGCTGCTGACGATGCCGATCATCATGCCCATCGCCAGGGCCGTCGGAGCCGACCTGATCTGGTTCGGCATCATCCTCGTCAAGCTCTTGGAAATCGGTCTCGTGACGCCGCCGGTCGGCCTCAACGTGTACGTGATGAAAAGTGCCCTGGGATCCTTGATTCCACTGTCGACGATCTTTCGTGGTATTGCGTGGTTCGTCGTTGCCGACATGATCACACTGACCCTGATCGTCGCATTTCCGTGGCTCGCCCTCGTGCTGCCGAGCTTGATGAAATAGCAAAAAGAACTGAGAGGCGCGCATGATGGACAAGGCAGAGACGTCCTTGCAGACCGAAGCCCATCGCCGCCGGACGCTGGTGGTCTCGGCGATACAGATCACCGCGGTCGACGGCGAGAAGTCGCAGAACGTCGAGAAATTGTTCCGTTTGATCGACGAGGCGGGCGCGCGCGGCAGCGATCTTTGCGTTCTCCCCGAAATGTGGACCGGCATCGAGTTCTCGAACGAAACCGGCTACCGCGAGATCGCCGAGCCGATCCCGGGTCCGATCACGGCGGCGCTTGGCCAGCGCGCCCGCAAGTACGGAATGTATCTTTCGGGATCGATGTACGAGCGCGCCGCCGACACCTACTACAATACCTCGCCGCTGATCTCGCCCGATGGCGCTGTTCTCGGCATCTACCGCAAGACGCATCTTTTCGATGCACCGAATCGGGCCGACATTCCTCCGGGTTTCATCGAGAGTGCGAAGGTCGGCAAGGGCGGCGCAGTCGACGTGTTCGAGACCAATCTCGCCCGGATCGGCATGACGATCTGCTCGGATCTGCGTTTTCCAGAGCTATACCGCGAGCTGGCGTTGAAGGGCGCGGAGATCATGACCTGCTCGTCCGCGTTTCTGTCGCCGCGCTTCGATCATTGGGAGTTCTTCCTCCGTGCCCGCGCCTGCGAGAACCAGTGCTTCATCGTTGCCGCCGGTCAGTATGGCAAGGAGCCGAAATCGGGCCTCGCATTTGTTGGCCGCAGCATGGTCGTCGATCCGTGGGGCACCATCGTCGCCACCGCCTCGGATGAGGAAGGGCTGGTGACCGCCCATATCGATCTTGATTTCATCGCCGAAGTGAAACGGCGCTACCCGTTGATGGAGCAGCGCCGTCCGGAACTCTATCCCGTCCTGCAAGGCCGGGCGTGACGCGGGCGCAGCGCCGGGCGGGATGTGCCCCGCCAGGCGCCGACGATCTCAGTAGACGCCATACGTATTGACGTCGATCTTCGAGTAGAGATTGTCCTTGAGCACCTTGGCGAGCGCCACCGGATCCTTGCGGTCGACGCCTTTGAGTACGCCGTCCCATTTGGCGATCGTCGCCTCGAAGCGCTTGATCAATCCTTCGGGGTCCTTGAGCTTGAACTTGGACGCGCCCTGCTCGATCGCCTGGGCCCTTGCGACTTTCGCATTGAAGTCCTGCACGGACTTGCGCATTTCATCGGTCTCCGGGTAGACGGTCACGCCTTTGGATGGAGCTTCCGCAATGGCGTCATCGGAGTCCTTCATATAGCCGAGCGCCATCGGCGGAATGCTGTCGGCAATGGTATCGAGCAGGATGCGCCGCTCGGCTGGCTTCAGCTCCTTCCAGAAGCCGCCGTTGAAGGCCCACTGCCAGCCCGCCCAGTAGACTCCGACCGATATCTGGCTGGTGTGCTTGGCGACATCCCAGAGTGAGCGGCTCTTGAGGTCGTTCGCGGCGTTGGCGGCGCAGTCGAGTTGGCCTTTCTCGAGGCCCGTGAACATTTCGGTCGAAGGGACACTCACAGGCACCGCCCCGACGGATTTGGCCCAATCGGCGTGGATCACGCCCGGCATCCGTATCTTCAGGCCCTTGAAATCAGCGAGAGTTGCAACCTTTTTCGTGCACATCAGATTGTAGGGCGGCGTCGCATATCCGCCGGCGAACACGATCCGGTGTCGCTTGAAGCGCTCCATCATCTCAGGATCGGTCATGTAGAAGTCGGTGACCGCGAACGTGAGGGCCATCGTGTCCGAGTAGCCGAGTGCCAGCATCGACACGACGTTGTCTTCGGGCAGGTCGGTCGGTGTATATGTTCCCGCGTGGTAAGTGACTTGAGCGATGCCGTCCTTGAGCCCCGAGAGATGCGCATTGGGCGGCAGCAACGCGGTGCCCGTGAAGATCTTGGCCTTGAGTTCGCCCTTAGAGGCCGCATCGAGCCGCTTGACCCAGTCGAGGTACGCCTTGGTCAGCGGATGGGTGTCCGGGAACCAGATGCTCCCGTTGAACTCGCGAGCTGCCATAGCCGAGGTTGCGGCGAGTGCAAGCGCGCAGAACGAACCTATCAAAATCCTTGATCGCATGACCGTCCACCTTTCACTTGCTTGCCGAATTCGCGCGTGGCTGCGGTTTTCGCCGAGCGCGCACTACTGTCGGATTTCATGTCAGTGAAATCAAGCCTGCTTTTTCGCCAGGCTTCGCGAACGGATCGGGGCCCGCAGTCGCCCGCAATCCAGAGACGGGCGGGCAAACGTCGCAGTGCCCCTCCAATCGAAGCGCAGGCGCTTCCAATCCGGATGCAATCGAGCGGAAGAACTAGGCCTTGGGTTCCTGCTGATCCGTGACGAGAGGTGGGACAAAACCTCGATGCTCGCCCCCATGAGTACGTCGGTGCCTGCACGTACTACCGAGGGCTGCCACCGCATCAGGTACTGCGGGCGCCTGTGCGGCGGTCTGGTGGCGGGGAACCTCGCCCACATGCGTGAGGAGCGCGATGGTACGCCGCCACCTCAGCCTGCACCTGAGGATGTGGCAAAGCGGGTCTGTTCGCCGATTCCGACAGCAGGCTTAAGTTATTCATGCTCCATGGCGAGTACATGGTGCGAACTGTCGAGACCTCGAATGCCCACCGGAAGACCAGTTCTGGCTGAATATTCGCCAGCGACCGAGCCGTCGCCGATGTCACACAGCCTCCAGGGAAAGCGGACATCGCGCCCGGCAACTGTATCCCCCGCAGGTCGGGAAACTGTGACGTCCCCTTCACCATCGCGAAATGCCTATACGGTGGCCGATCGTTACGGCCAGTCGTAGAAGGTGAAGGGTGAGTGCGGCGCACGCCCCGCGACATTGCGGTGAACAATCGCTCGCCGATAGCGCGCGGGGGGCAGCCCGACATGCTTGGCGAAGAATCTGTTGAAGTAGGCAGCATCCTTGAAGCCGAGCATGTGGCTGAGCTGCTTGATCGTGATGGCCGAGCGTTCGAGGCGGACGGCCGCTTCGTAGATGAGCCGCTGCTGAATGAGCGCACGCGGCGTGCGCCCGAGTGTGCGCGTGGCAATCGCGTGGAGGCGGCCAGGCGTGACGCCCAGCACTTCGGCATAGCGTGCGACAGTCCACTGCTCTCGGAAGCGCTCTTCCACGAGCTGCCGAAACCGCATCAGCAGCGCCGCAGCACCGACAGTTTCGCCGAACGCGAGCGCCCGCGCACCGACATGACGCCAAAGCTGCACGAATGAAATCAGAAGTACGGCCGAGATCACTGTCTCCGACCCCGGGCGCGGCTCGTTCAGCTCATGCAAAATGAGGGCGAGAAGATGTGCAAGATGTGCGGCACTCTGCGGCTCGATCGCCAGCGCCAGCGGCTGCTCGGCGCCGAGCAGGTTGATGAGGTCGCCGGCTTCGGGAATCTGACGGAAGGTCTGCTCGATGAGATCCCGTCGAATGTGGACGATGTGGCCGCTTCCGCCCGCCTCGATGACCAGCCTCTCTGCCGAATTGCCAGGGCTCCAGACAAAGGCGGGGCCCAGCACGTGCAGACGCTCGCCTCCGGCATGGAGCCACCCCTCACCCGACTGCAGAACCAGGCAGTGATCGAAGCCGCTCGATACGCCGCTGTCGAGGCGCCACTCACGGGCCGCGAAGTGGCTTTCGACAACAACCGAGCGGAGGCGGGTAGCAATGACCTCGGCAGGCCTCTCTGACTTCGAGGCGGCTTGCGGCAGAACGCTCGCCGAACGCGTCAATAAGAGGTCTGATCTCCCTCTGCGCGATGTTTTGTGCATCTTTTCGGCAGTTGCGTCCATTTTAGCACCCCACCATATGGTATTCACTCGGTCAAGCGCGGGCCTGAGCAATCGCCACAAGAGCCCGACTTAAAGGAGAGGAACCCCGTCGAGTGGGACGTTGGCACGTCCTGCTGCCGACGGATTGAGGAGGACCTTCGATATGCTGCGGATGTCACTCAGCCGCCTGGCACTGGTTGCAGCCGTGTCGGCACTCGTGGGCCAGATCGGCCTCGCACAGGCTCAAGACAAGATCAGAATTGGCTACGCGATCTCGAAGACCGGCCCATTCGCCGGCGGCGCCGGCGTGACGACACTCCCGAACTATCAGCTCTGGGTGAAGGATGTGAACGCTGCGGGCGGCATCAGCGTCGGTGGCAAGAAGCTCCAGATCGAGATCGTCGAGTACGACGACCGCTCGAATTCGGAGGAAGCCGTCAAGGCCATCGAGCGCCTCGGCACGCAAGACAAGGTCGACATCATCCTGCCGCCCTGGGGGACCGGCCTCAATCTCGCTGTTGGCCCCACACTCAACCGGCTCGGCTATCCGCACCTCGCGGTGACCGCGGCAACGGATCGCGCGCCCGAGATGGCCAAGCGTTGGCCGAACAGCTTCTGGTTCCTCGGGCCGTCGAAGGCCGGCGCGGCGGCGCTCTCCGAAGTTCTCGGCAAGCTTAAGTCGGAGAACAAGATCGGTGCCAAGGTCGCGATGATTTCCGTCGCGGACGCCTTCGGCATCGAGCTCGCGACGGCGGCCCGTGCCGCTTTCAAATCCGCGGGGCTCGAGCTCGCGCTCGACAAGACATACCCGATCGGCACGCAGGACATGCAAGCGCTCCTGAAGGACGCCATGGCAACGGGCGCCGATGCGTTCGTTGCCTTCAGCTATCCCCCGGACACGATCGCGATCACCGACGCGGCGCGCATCCTCAACTACAATCCTAGGGTCTACTACACGGCGGTCGGGACGGCCTTCCCCGTGTTCAAGGGGAAGTTTGGCGCCAGCGCGGAAGGCGTCATGGGAGTCGGCGGCTGGAACGTCGACAGCCCGGCGCTCCAGGCTTACTTCAAGCGCCACACCGAAGTGATCGGCCGTGAGCCCGATCGCTGGGCGAGCCCGGTAACGTACGTCAGCCTTCAGATGCTGCAGCAGGCCATCGAGCGTGTCGGCAAGATCGATCATGCCGCGATCATCAAGGAGCTGCAGACCGGCACGTTCGACACGATCATGGGCAAGATCAAGCTCGCCGACAACATCATGCCGGTGGTGTGGTGGGTCGGGCAGTGGCAGAAGGGTGAGTTCGTCGGCCTAGCGCCGACCAGCTACGAAGGGGCCAAGTCACCGCTGTTCCCGAAGCCGGAATGGGCGAAATAGGGAACAGCATTTGCTGGAGCCCTGGCTGCTTTCGGGGGAGAGTAGTCAGGGCTCCAGCGCATTACTGGCTTGAAACATGCTGCTCCTCGACATCCTCATCTCGGGCCTCGTGCTCGGCGGCATGTACGCGCTCATCTCGATGGGGCTGACGCTGCAATACGGTGTCGCGCGCATCATGAACCTTGCCTATGGGGAGTTCCTCGTCGGCGCCGCGTTCCTTGCATTCTGGCTTTACACCGCGCCGGGGATCAGCCCGCTCGCCGGCCTTGTTCTTGCGGTGCCGCTCGCGTTCCTCGCCAACTGGGCGATCTACCGCTGGCTGCTGACGCCGCTCGTGCGCCGCGCGAAGAGCCGCGGCCAGCTCGAGGTCGACAGCATCCTCGCAACCTTCGGCCTCCTGTTCATCGTGCAGGGTATCGCGCTCGTCATCTTCGGCGGCCAGTACTACAGCTATGGCTATCTCTCGGTGCCAGTAACGGTTCTCGGCACCACTCTGGCGCTTAACCGGTTGCTGGCATTCGTGTTCGCGGCACTCATCGGCGTCGGGCTCTACATCGCGTTAACGAGGACGCGAACCGGCACGGCGATCCGCGCCATCGCAGTCAATCCCACCGCCGCGAGCCTCGTCGCGATCGACGTGCGCACGGCCTCCGCCTTCGCGTTCGCGCTCGGCGGCGCACTGGTCGCCGTCGGCGGCGTGCTCGTCAGCATGTTTCTTACCTTCAATGCCTCGATGGGCGTCGTCTTCACGATGAAGGCGTTGATCGTCGTCATCGTCGGCGGCGTCGGCAACGTCATGGGCGCGCTCGTGGTCGGGCTCGCGCTTGGGGTAATCGAAACCGCCGTCACGCGCCTCGTTGATCCAGGCCTGACGCTCGCAGTGACTTATGCGCTCTTCATGATCGTACTTCTGGTGCGTCCGCAGGGGTTGTTCGGGAGCGCGCTGAGATGACGCTCGCCCGCACCCCGCTGATCGCGCTGGGGGTTCTCGCCGCACTGCTGCTCGCGGGACTGCCGCTCGTCGCCAGCGGCTATGTACTCTCGCTTGCGATCGGGATGCTCAACTTCACGATCTTGGCGACGGCGTGGGCGATCTTCTGCGGGCGGACGCACTACATCTCCCTCGCCAGCGCGGCCTTCTTCGGTATCGGCGCCTACGCGGCGGCAATGATGGCGGAGACCGTGCCGTGGCCGCTGGTTCTGATCGCCGCGACGCTCGCGGGGTTCGCCGTCGCGCTCGTCGTCGGGCTATCGACGCTCAGGCTCTCCGGTGTGTACTTCGTCATTTTCACCTTCGGTCTCACCGAGCTGATCCGCCAGCTCGTCACATGGTACGAGGTCAACGTCGCCGGCACTGTCGGGCGCTATATCTTCCTCGGCATGGCCCAGTCGACGATCTACTGGCAACTTCTGGCGCTCGCCGTAGCGGTGCTTGCGGCGGGCTGGTTGATCGGGAGATCGCGCCTTGGGCTTGCCGCGCGCGTCATCGGCGCCGACGAGGTCGTCGCCCGCCATAGCGGCATCGACGCGACGCGCACGAAGGTCCTGCTATTCGCCTTCAGCTCGGCGATCATGACGCTCGCCGGCGCCATCATGGCACCGCGCTGGACCTACATCGATCCCGCGATCGCCTTCAATCCAATGATCTCGTTCCAGGTGGTCATCATGGCGTTGCTCGGCGGCGCGGGCGCGCTGTTCGGGCCGCTGCTCGGCGCCGTGCCACTCGTTCTGCTGTTCGAGGTGCTACAGGCGAACTTCCCCAATGCCTACTCCATCCTGCTCGGCGCGGTGTTCATCCTGATCGTCTACGGTCTGCCGAGAGGCGTGATCGGTCTCATAGAGGACTGGCGGCCGGCGTCGCAGAAAGCCGCAACCGTTTTGCTGCCCGTCCCGGCGAGCCACGATGCCAACGTTCTTACCGTCGCGGACCTTCGCAAATCGTTCGGCGGCCTCAATGCGGTCGATGGCGTGAGCTTCGAGGTGCGCCCGGGCGAAATCATCGGCCTCGTCGGCCCCAACGGATCGGGCAAGACGACGGTCCTCAACCTGATCTCGGGCGCGCTTGGTTCGGATGCCGGCCACATCGCCTATATGGGCCGCGCCATCGCCGGTTCGACGCCCGAGACCATCGCGCGGCTCGGAGTCGCGCGCACCTTCCAGCTCGTGCGCGTGCTGCCCTCGATGAGCGTTATCGAGAACGTGATCCCCGGCTTTGCTTTCCGCGCTCATCCCGTCACCGGAAATACCGCGCTGGCGGAGGCGCAAGTGCTGCTCGCGCGTGTCGGTCTCGATCGGCGCGCCGCAATACCGGCCGCCGATCTCACCTATATCGACCAGAAGAGGCTGGAGCTCGCCCGCGCGCTGGCGCTTGAGCCTAAGCTGCTGCTCCTCGACGAGTGGCTGGCGGGGCTCAATCCGACCGAGCTCGAGGAAGGCATCGACCTCATCCAGTCGCTGCGCGACGACGGTCTCAGCATCATCATGGTCGAGCACGTGATGGACGCGATCCATGCTCTTTGCGACCGCTGTGTGGTGATGAACGCTGGCCGCGTAATCGCGCGAGGGACGCCGCGTCTCGCGCTTGCCGAGCCAGAGGTCGTGCGCGCCTATCTCGGGGAGGATATCGATGCTTGAGATCGCCGACCTCTCCGTCTCCTACGGCAAGCACGTCGCGCTCGCCGACGTGGCGCTCAGGGTCGACAAGGGCGAGGTGGTGGTCGTGCTCGGCGCCAATGGTGCCGGCAAGACGACACTGCTCAAGACGATCGCCGGCTTGCTGGCTGCGGCCAACGGCGCGAAGCTCACCTTTGCGGATCAGGACCTCACGACGCTCCAGCCGCACGAGATCGTCGAAGCGGGGATCGCGCTGGTGCCTGAGGGGCGCGGGATCTTTGCCGAGCTGACGGTCCGGGAGAACCTGATGCTCGGCGCCTATGCCGCGCGTGCGCGCGCTGGCGAGCAGAAGATGCTGGCTGATGTGCTGGCCGTGTTTCCGCGCCTGTCCGAGCGACTGGGCCAAGCGGTCGGCACCATGTCGGGCGGCGAGCAGCAGATGGTGGCCATCGGCCGCGCGCTGATGTCGGCGCCAGAGATTCTGTTGCTCGACGAGCCGTCTCTCGGGCTCTCGCCGCTGCTGACCAAGGAGCTCTTCGCGGCGCTGCGGCGCGTGCGCGCGAGCGGCCTCGGCATTCTGCTCGTCGAGCAGAACGTGCGCGCGTGTCTCGCCATCGCAGATCGCGGGTACATCATCGAGAATGGTCGGATTGCCGGCGAGGGTCGCGCCAGCACGCTTGCCGCCGATGCCGGTGTCCAGCGCGCCTTTCTTGGCGGCAATCGCCTGCTCGAGCCGCGGCCGCTCAAGCCATCGCGCGTCACTGTGATCGACAATCACGCCAGGGCGCGCGCGTCCGCGACGCCGCTCCTCACGGTAGATGATCAGTCAGCACCCCAGCCCACACAGCAAGGGAAAGCCGCTCCTATGAACGCCATCAATCTTCTCATTGGCGGCAAGGACCGCCCCGCGAGCCGTGACGCCGTCTATGAGCGCAGCAATCCCATTTCCGGCGAGGTGGCGAGCACGGTCGCGGCCGCGAGCGTCGATGACGCGCTGAGCGCTGCTGACGCCGCTGCAGCGGCATTCCCCGTATGGTCCGCTCTCGGGCCCAACGAGCGGCGCGCACGTCTCAACAAGGCGGCCGACATCCTGGCGTCGAAGGCCCAGGAGTTCACACACCTGATGATGGCCGAGATCGGCGCCACGGCGGGATGGGCCGGCTTCAATGTCATGCTCGCGGCAGGCATGCTGCGCGAGGCCGCGGCAATGACGACCCAGATAACCGGTGAAGTCATCCCCACCGACAAGCCCAACAACCTTGCTATGGCGTTTCGCGAGCCCGTCGGTGTGGTCCTCGGCATCGCGCCATGGAATGCGCCGGTAATCCTCGGCGTGCGCGCTGTCGCGATGCCGCTCGCGTGCGGGAACACGGTCGTTCTCAAGGCCTCGGAGGTCAGTCCCGGCGTGCACCGCTTGATTGGCCAGTGCCTGGCCGAAGCGGGCCTCGGCGATGGTGTCGTCAATGTCGTGACGAATGCACCGGAGGATGCCCCGGCGATCGTCGAGGCGCTAATCGGGCACACGGCGGTGCGGCGCGTGAATTTCACTGGCTCGACGCGCGTCGGTCGCGTGATCGCGCAGATCGCAGCAAGGCACCTGAAACGCACCCTGCTCGAGCTTGGCGGCAAAGCGCCGCTGGTCATTCTCGATGATGCGGATCTGGACGAGGCGGTGAAGGCCGCGGCGTTCGGTGCCTACATGAACCAGGGCCAGATCTGCATGTCGACGGAGCGGATCGTCATCGACGAGAGCGTGGCTGATGCGTTCGTCGAGAAGTTCGCCGCCAAGGCGAAGTCGCTTCCATCGGGTGATCCGCGCAAAGGCGAGGTGGTGCTCGGCTCGCTGGTGGCGCCGCAGGCGGCGGACCGCGTCAATGCCCTGATAGCGGACAGCATCGCCAAGGGGGCCAAGCTGGTTTGCGGTGGCGTGATGCCAGGAACGATCCTGCCGGCAACGATCTTGGATCACGTGACGCCCAACATGCGCATATATGGCGAGGAAAGCTTCGGCCCGGTTGTCACGGTCGTTCGGGTTGGCAGCGCGGACGAGGCGGTCCGAGTGGCGAATGACACGGAGTACGGTCTGGCCGCCGCGGTATTCGGCCGCGACATCTCTCGGGCACTCTCTGTCGCGAGGCGCATCGAAAGCGGGATCTGCCATATCAATGCGCCGACGGTGCACGATGAACCGCAAATGCCATTCGGCGGCATGAAAGCCTCCGGCTATGGGCGCTTCGGAGGAAAGGCCGCAATCGACGAGTTCACGGAACTCAGATGGGTCACCATCCAGACCGGCCCGCGGCCCTATCCGTTCTGAGCCAAATGTCCTCTCGATGGGCTTTGCCAGCTTCAACGTGCCGATATCAGATCAAGGTCTAGGAGGGACCAATTCTAGTATCTGAGACGTCCGCTTCTCACGTCGATGCAGGCCTAAGCCTAACCATGGGGCTGAGGTCAACTTCTTATCCAGCTGATGTCCGCTGATGGGTGTCGCACGCGTCACCGGCGTCGCTGTGCGCAGAGTTAGCCGCCGTCAGCTGCCCTTCGAGCAAGGTGCAGGAATCATCGTCGCAGCATGGTCGGCCCTCGACAGCAGACACTGCGTTGAGAGTGCCGGGGATGGATTCCAAGAGGCCATGCCGCTCTGGTGTCGCGGTGTTCGAAACCGACTGTCGAGAGTCCGAAGCGATGGGCTCGTGAGCTGTCTTGCGTCGCTCGGTCCGGCTGGCTCTTTGCAACGCAATAAAGGGCGCGAATAGCTATGTTGCGCTTAAGCGCGGGGGTTCGCCCTGTCCGACGCGCATCAAAGGAGAATCGCGAAAACTGACAGTCGTCATGGCGGCACACTCGCGTGTGGGACTTGATGCGTGAACAGCGGCGAGACCTCGACGCGGTTCGCGATTGCAGCGGGGCCAAGTTCCCGCCCGAATGAGTGAACCATGAGCGCAGGTTCGGCGGTTCGAAAGGATTAAGTTGGAGACACGCGCGCGATGCGATGGATTGCCTTGTCTTCCGCGATTTGCGCCGAGCTTCTCCCACTTGGCTACAGCGTGTTCTGGGCAATAGGCGGCTTTGCTGAACTCGGCTTCAACCGGAGTAACAGTCATGGCATCAGGTAATCGAGTTGTCACGTACATGGGGCCAAAAACACTTGAGGTGCAAACCTTCGACTATCCAAAGCTCGTCGATCCCATGGGCAACAAGGCGCCTCACGGGGCGATTCTCAAGATCGTCACTACCAACATCTGCGGCAGCGACCAGCATATCTATCGCGGTCGGTTCCCCGCTCCCAAGGGCATGGTACTTGGCCACGAGATGACGGGCGAAGTGATCGAGACCGGCCCCGACGTGCATTTCATCAAGAAGGGCGACCTTTGCTCGGTCCCGTTCAACGTCTCATGCGGGCGGTGCCGCAATTGCAAGGAGCGCCATACCGACACCTGCATGAACGTCAACGATAAGATCGATTGCGGCGCCTACGGCTTCAATCTCGGCGGCTGGCAGGGCGGACAGTCCGACTATCTCATGGTTCCTTTTGCCGACTGGAACTTGCTTCGCTTCCCGGACAAGGATCAGGCAATGGCCAAGATCAAGGATTTGACCTTGCTGTCCGACATTCTGCCGACGGGCTTTCATGGCTGCGTCCAGGCTGGTGTCAAATACGGTTCGACGGTCTATATCGCGGGCGCTGGACCCGTGGGCCGGTGCGCTGCCGCCTCCGCCCATCTCCTCGGTGCCTCCTGCATTATCGTGGGCGACACCAACAGCGAGCGGCTCGCGCTTGTAAAGAGTGCCGGGTATGAAACCGTGAATGTGTCCTCCGAAACGCCGCTCGCCGACCAGATCGAAGCAATCCTCGGCCATCGGGAGGTGGATTGCGGGGTCGATGCGGTGGGCTTCGAGGCGCACGGGAATGGCCCCGGCGCCGGAGAGGATCCGGCCGCAGTCTTAAACTCTATGATTGAGGTCGTTCGCGCCAACGGCGCCATCGGCGCGCCTGGAATTTATACGGCGGGAGATCCCGAGGCCATCGACGCGGACGCCAAGGCCGGGAGGTATCGCATCGACTTCGGCAAGGCCTGGATCAAGTCGCCTCACATCTCGGCAGGCCAAGCGCCCATCATGCACTACAATCGCGATTTGATGATGGCGATCCTCTGGGATCGAATGCCGTACCTTGGAAAGGTCGTGAACGTCGAGGTCATCCCGCTCGAACGGGCGACCGAGGCGTACCGGATATTCGACCAAGGCTCGCCGAAGAAGTTCGTCATCGATCCGCACAACACGACGAAACTGGCGGCCTGAGTCACCGGCGAATGCCAAGGGCGCCCTCCCTCCAGGCGCTACAATCCGCCAAACATCGGATGCGGCGGCGAGCCCCCGCGCCCTAGGAAAGGAGAGACCACACGGCACATGCAACAAGGAGCGTATCGGAGATCTGAGCCGGTCAGTGCAACGTCCATCGGAAGGCCGCGAAATGACACGCCCGCCGTGTTCGGCGCAGCGTCGGCGGCGGTAAGTCGCTCGATGGCGGTGCGATGTGCGAGCTGGCTGAGGCCGCCGACCGCGTCCACCACGAAGGTTGCGTCGTAGCCTTCCTTCATCTGCTTCAGCAAAGTCTTTGGGCTAGGCTCCGAAGCGTTCGCGAGCGTGGGATCCGCCTCATCCTCGGCGTCGAAGAACGCTCGGGTGGGTGCGCGGAATCAAACAGAAGCACCGAGATCACTTGATAGAACCGGTCGGAATGGATGGTCAGATCGGCGTAGCTCGGTCAATCGCGTCACGACAAGGCGGTCTGTATCAGCAGCACATTGCCGCGGCCATCCGGGCGTCCTGACCGTCACCTGCCCGCGCTTCATCGCGTCGCCGTTAGCACCGTATCTGGCAACCAGGTGACGAAGTCCGGGAAAATCACGATGAGCGCCACGACCAAGAGCTGCAAGCCGATGAAGGGCCAGATGCCGGTGTACATGTGCCGTAACGTGATCTCCGGCGGGGCGATGCCGCGCAGATAGAAGATCGACGGCGCCATTGGCGGCGTGAGATAGCCCGTCTGCAGCATCACCAAGAAGAGAACGCAGAACCATTCGCGGTTGAAGCCGGCCGCGACGACCAGCGGCGCCGTGATCGGGATCACCATCAAGATGATGACCAGCGGTTCGAGCATGAATCCGGCAATGAAGACGATCAGCAGGACGAGGGCCAAAAGCCCATACTTGCCGACACCGAACTCGGCCAAGAAACTTTGAATGAGCTGCAAACCGCCGGAGCCGACAAAAACAGCTGCGAACATCTGGCCACAGGCCACGATGGTCAGAATCATGGCCGTGATGCGAACCGTCCGCATGGCCGCGTCGCGCATCACCGACAAGGAGAAACGGCCATAGGCGATCGCGAGTATGACGGTGCCGAGCGCGCCGGTCGCGGAGGCTTCGGTCGGCGTCGCGACTCCTGCCATCATCGAGCCGAGCACCGCAACAATCACGACCAAGGGCGGTACCAGCACCTTCGCGGTCAACACCAGTTTCTGCGCCAGCTGCGGCTCATCGTCGGATTTCGGGACACGCGGGCCATCTTGGGGTCGGATCGTGCACCGCGCGACAATGTAGATCACGTAGGCCGTTGCCAGCATGAGGCCGGGAATAAACATGCCGAGCAGAATCCTGCCGACGTCGGCATTGGCCGTTGGGCCGATGACGACGGCGAGTACCGAGGGCGGGATGATGGTCCCGAGCGAGCCGCCGGCGCAGATCGTTCCCGAAATGAGCCCTTTGTTATAGCCGTAGCGCAGCATCGGCGGTATCGCGAGCAGGCCGACCACCGTCTCGGTGGCGCCAACGACGCCGCTCGTGGCGGCGAAGATCACGCACATCACGACGGTGCCGACCGCGAGCCCTCCGGGCAAGCGCCGGATCCACATCTGGATGACGTCGAACAGTCGTCCGGCGATCCCGGTTTGCTCGAACATCGCGCCCATGAAGATAAACAGGGGTACGGCCGCGAGCACCTGGGCTGTCGCCGTCTCCTCGAGCTTTTGAATGCACTGGTAGAGCAGGCCTTCGAAACCGAATGAGCTGAGACCGAAGACGACGGCCAACGAAAGCATCGTCAGTGCAACCGGGAAGCCCGTCAGAATAGCCGCCAAAAGCGCAGGAAACATCCAGAGTGGCGACATCAAGAAATCCTTCCGGTTATGGCTCGTGCGGATCTCGTGTGGTTCGGGAGGGGAAAGGCACGACTTGAGCAGTGGGTGGCGAGATCGGTTGGCGAGGACTTCCCGTGCGGGCGCGTCCGGCGGCTGAGTGTCAGACGCCGTGATCGCCGTTTTGGCTTGAATTGATTGGCCTGCCTGAGATCGCCGCAATGCGTTTCACAATTTCGGCAAAGATCTGGATGGTGAACATCGCGAAGCCCAGAACGAGTACGGCGCGGAAAGGCCACACGACGGGGTTCCAACCGCCGGAGCCGGTGCGCTCGCCCGTCCGTAGGCCTTCGAGGAGGTAGCCCAACAGGCCCCACGTGATCCACGCGACGACGGGCAGGATGATCAGTGAGAGACCGATCAGGTCGACGTAGTTCAAGTAGTGTCGGGTGCGCTGGGTGTAGAGGAGATCGACGCGCACGTGGCTGTCGGTCGACAGCGCGTAGGCAATCGACATGACGAATGCGCCGCCCATGAGGAACGCGTTGAGATCGTTGCCCCAGGTGGTCGGCGCGTTGAACGCGTACCTCAGCACGACATCGTAGAGCATGAGTATGGCGAGCACGACGACGGTCAATGCGGCAAGCTTGCCGAAAAATGTACTCAGCGCATCGATCCAGCGAACCAATTGCTTCATGGCCCGTCACTCCGCACTTCGGATTGCATCAGGATTTATATGCGTGCCCGAGCCGGCCGACCTCGCCAGCGGAGCGAGGCCGGACGATCGCGGATCAGCGGAGTTCGCTGCGGTATTGCGAAGCAGGCGCCCACTTCTTCACGAAAGCGCGCTGGCTTTCGATGACCTTCTGGAACCAGCCCCCCTCCGCGGCGATGTATTTGTCCTCCCAGGCCTGGGTCGCTTTGGCGACGCCATCGATGTAGGACTGGTCGACACGAACGATCTCGGCGCCCGCCTCCCTCAGTTTGCCGAGTGCATCGACATCCAGCATGTTGTTAGACATCCAAGAGTCGAGGGTCGCTTTCTTCGCGGCGGCCTCGATCTGAGCCTGTGTGGTCGCGTCGAATTGAGACCACAGCCCCTTATCGATGATGCACTCGAGGACCGCGCCCGGCTGGTGGACGCCTGGCAGGATCACGTACTTCGCGACCTTGTGGAAGCCAAGCGGAAGATTGATCCCAGGCGTCGCCCATTCGATGGCATCGACGACACCACGCTCGAGGGCCGGGTAGACCTCGGCACCGGGCAAGATGACGGTCGAGGCTCCGAGTGTCGTTGCGACTTCGGCCCACGCGCCGGACGTGCGAATCTTCAAGCCTTTGAGATCGTCGAGTGTCTTGACCGGCTTGCGCGAGTGCATGTGGACTTCGTCGGAGTGCGCGCCGCAGGGCAAGCCCACGACGCCGAATTTTTCATCGCGCCACTGTCGCCACAGCTGAATGCCGCCGCCTTCGTAGACCCAATGAATGAGCGCCTCGATCGACGGCGAGCCGACATATCCGCCAAACAGGGCTGCGGTCTTATCGATGCCCCAGTCATAGCCCGACCATGTGTGGCCAGCCTGTGCGACTTTCTTTTGGACCGACTCCGTAATTTTCAATGGGCTGCCGATGGTGCCGGCTGGGAAAACCTGGAAAGTGACCTTCTTGCCCGTTAGCGTCTCCGTTTCCGCCGCGAAGCGCTTGGCGAAGGTGTCGAAGTGAATGCCGCCCGGCCATGACGTCGCCATGCGGATATTCTGTTGCGCCGCCGCCGTTCCGGCCGACACGGCGATGGCGCCGGCCGTGACAGCGGCCAGTTTCCAGTGGAACATTTGAACGTCTCCCTTTGATCAATCAGGCATCGACGGATGCAGAGCCTCATGTGCAGGAACTGCACTTCAGCCTCTTGTTGTTCGAGCGCATAGACCGCTCGCCAGTAAGAGTGCCGCCGGCTCGCGCGATCTGGCAACCAAATTGTGCGTTCCACCGTCGATCAGGGGCAACGACCTCAACGCAGGATCAATCCGCAGACCGGAGCTCGGGGGGCGACGCGTGTCGTCTGCCACCAGAGCGATGCGCTTGATTGGGCTTTTGGAGATGCTCATTCCGGCGCGCGATCCGTCGATAGCGACGCATGGTGTGGGTTGGCAAATGCAGCGCTTGGATGTCCGGCAGATGTCGTGGGCAGTCCGCTCGATGTCTGACCAGGGGCAGGATAGGGGATCTCAAGCGCTACGCCTCAGGCCGTTAAACGGCCCCCAAAATCTATTGTTTGGTCAAGCGGTTAGAATTGAGAGATACTTGTTGATGGCCAAAGTTCGTCAGGCACGATCCGGCATCGGCCATGCAGGAATTTGCGGACGTCAGGCCTCTACGATCACGTAGCTGTCCTCGACCGTAACCGGGAACGTCTCGGCCACGTAGGGACCCTTCGCGAGTTCTCTCCCCTCTGCGACGGCCACGGGATAGGATCGCACCTTGGTGCCTTTCGGATCGAAATACGATTGACCTGTCGCCATGTCGAACTCCCAGCCATGCCAGGGGCAGCGCAGCATTTCACCAACACGGGTGCGCGTGAAGGCGCCAGGCTCTGGGGCGCTCAAGTGCGCGACGCACGCCGCCTTGTGCAGCGGTGCGCCCTCATGCGGGCAGCGATTGAGCAGCGCGAAGAAGCGGCCATTGACGTGGAATACGACGATCTCACGACTATTTATCGTGACGACCTTGTTCCCACCCGACGCAATATCCGACGTGCGGGCAACGACATGTCGGCTCATACCAGCCCCCAGGCTCAGAGTTTGTAAACGCGACGGGCATTGTCGTTGAATATCTTTGTGCGCTCAGAGTCTGTGAGCGGCGTCCGGATCGCAAAACGGGGATCGTCGAAATCCCAGTGCGGATAGTCGGACGAGAACAGCAGTCGATCGACACCGATCCATTCGATCAGGGCGCGCAGGTGTCCGGCGTTGTCGGGTTCCTCCGAGGGCTGCGTCGTGAACCAGAAATTCTGACGCACGTACTCCGATGGTTTGCGCTTCAGGTGCGGGACCTCGCTGCGGAAGCGCTCGAAATGCTGGTCCATGCGCCACGTTGTGGCCGGCACCCAGCCGTAGCCGCCCTCGATGAATACGAATTTCAGTCGCGGGAAGCGCTCTGGCACCCCTTCGATGACGAAGCTTGTGAGCTGCGAGGCCATCGAGTGGGCGTTCGAGTGATGCTCCTCGTTGTAATAGGACGGATGACCGCTCGCTGTCGGCGCGTGGCCGCCATAGCCGCCCACGTGAATGCCGAGCGGCAAATCCAGCTCCTGGGCACGTTCGTAAATGGGCCAGTAGCGCCGCCTCCCGAGTGGCTCGTTGGCCCGCGGACAGACATTGATCTGCACATAGCCGCCAACTTTGGCACAGCGTTCGATCTCGGCGATCGCAGACGGGACGTCGTCCTGGCCGACCAGGATGGAGGCTTTCAGGCGCGGCTCCGGCTTCGACCAGCATTCGAGCTGCCACTCGTTGATCGCCCTCTGTATGGCGGCCCCGAACTCCAGGTTCTGCTGCGAGAACAGGAACAGGTCCAGCACCTGCAGGATGCCGAACTCGATGCCGTTGGCATCGAGATGCTGCAGGCGCATGAAGTCGAGGTCGGAGCCGGGATTGCCGCCCGTCGGTGGCCACGCGTCCCGTCGCGCGATCAGCGGCGAGGAGCGCGGATAGGGTGTCGTGCCGAGGAATGGCGTTCGCAGGTGATCGCCATAGGCGAGGAAATGCTCCTGCCAGCGTTTGGACAGGAATGGCAAGATCGCATTGCGGTTCGGCAGGCTGGGGTGAATGTCGCAGTCAATGACCTTAAGGCGTGCACCGGCCGGGGCGATGGTTTCGGAACCGGTCTTTTCCAGGACGGCGTCATTCATCGTCGAATTCCTTCTGCGACGGATGCCTCACAGTGTCAGCCCGAGACGCGGAAATGTCTCGAGGGGGTTGTCGACGCACATGCGCTGGACGATCGCCGGCGGAAGATGCGGCGGGATGGGATCACTGCCATCGAACTGCCAGTGGGGATAGTCGGACGCGAACAGCAGCATGCGATCGGAGCCGATCTGGTCGATCAGCATCTCAATGCCAGCCTTATCGGGCGGCGCGTCGAAGGGTTGGGCGGTGAGGCGGATGTTATTCCGCATGATCTCGATCGGCGAGGTGTCGACCCAAGGCACCTCGACGCGAACGCCGCGCCAAGTCTTGTTGGTACGCCACATGAACGCTGGCAGCCACGATACGCCCGATTCGGCCAGCACCACCTTCAGGCCAGGGAATTTTCCGAACACGCCTTCGAGCACCAGACTGAGGATCTGCGCCTGCGCCGCCTGCGCCTCAGCGAGATAGTATTCGTAGCGGTAGGAGGGCCAGCCAATGGAACTCGGCGCGGCCCGATACTGGCTGCCGGCATGGATGGTGAGCGCCAGCTTATGTTTCTCGGCCGCCGCGTGCATGGGCCAAAAGTGGCGCTTGCCGAGTAGCGTCTCGCCCTGCGCCAGAACCAGGATCGAAACAAAGCGCTTGTCCGCGGCCCGACGTTCGATCTCTTCGATGGCAAGGTCCGGCGCCTGCATTGGCACGACAATGGAGGCGCGCAGCCGCGGATCCTGATCGAGCCACTCGGCGGCAATCCAGTCGTTGATGGCCTTGCAGAAATCGGCCGCCATATATGGGTCGAATACGGCCTGCGCGCCATAGATCACATTGAGGATGGCGTGACTTGAGCCGAGTCCGTCCAGCGCTTGATTGCAAACGGTCGCCCAAGCCGCTCCGGGCTTGCCCTTCTCGGGTCGCCAGTCCGGCCGGGCCGACAGCGGCATGGACGGCGGATAGCTCGTCAAGTCGAGCCCGTCAATGGCGCGGCTTGTCACCTGCTCCTGCCAATGCGGGCTCAGATACGGCAGCAGCGTGGTGCGGGTGCCGCCAACGGCCGGATGAACGTCGCAATCGATCCGCAATACCATTGTCTCGCTCTCGCCGCCGAATGCCGCTACGAGGTCGCGTCGTGCCGTGCCTCATGGTCGCAGAATTAGCTCTTTCGCGCCAGTCCTCCCTCGCCGAGGCACAGCCGAGGCGTTTCGAACTTTCCTACACGCAAATCCGACGCGCGCTGCCGGCAACAAGAAGTGCAATCACCGGGAATGGCCGGCCGGTAACCAGCTGGATCCAAAAACTCAGTCGAAGGCGAAGTCGGCCTGCCCGCCGACTGCACACGGCACGCTCGCTTGAAGCCTAACCCTTAACCGCACTTCTGCGCCTGCCTGGTCCGATCGCAGTCGGGCTGCATTCGGACTTTTCCAAGATCGCGCTTATTGCTCTGAAGCGAGTGTGGGCTCTCGGGGTGTGAGCTGTCTCAGCGCGCCGCTGTGGTCGGCGATGAGCACGACCAAGCAAAGGGCTTCTCGGTCGTCGATGTGCGGGATCCGGCCAACCCTATGGCCGTGAAATACGTAGAGAACCTGCCGGATACTTGGGGCCTGCATCTTCAGGTCCACGAAGATCTTCTGCTACGGGTCCACCGGCGCGATATGTTCGCGCAGCCGGAGATGGTGGAAACGGCTTGCTTCGTGTCGAGAAGGCACTTCATGCCCTGACATAAAGCCAAAACGAATTAGGCACGCCTGACACGTCTGTCTATCCGCATGGAGTCAAAGCTTCAGGCGACGGCATGAGCTGGCTGACGTGCAGGCGCTCCTTCAATGCAAGTGGCACCCTGCTGCGCGTTCGGCAGGCTAGCTAAGGCAGGGAGTTGATCCATTCCTTGCCTGGTACCGCATCGAGCAGGCTTTGCGTGTAAGCGTGCTGTGGATGGGCGAAGATGCGAGCGGTCGTCCCGCGCTCGACGATGACGCCACGTTGCATAATGACGATGTCCTCGCACACCGTAGCGGCGACGCGCAGGTCGTGCGTAATAAACAGCATGGACAGGCCAAAGCTGCGGCGCAGATCATTGAGCAGGTCGAGCACCTGTTTCTGCACGGAAACGTCGAGGGCCGATACGGGCTCGTCGGCCACGATCAGCTTTGGCTTCACGGCGAGCGCCCGGGCTATGCCGATGCGCTGGCGTTGGCCGCCCGAGAACTCGTGCGGATAGCGCTCGGCAGATTCAGACTTGAGGCCGACGAGGGTTAGCAGCTCGCGCGCCTCGGCCAACGCCTGTTCGCGGCTCACACCCTGAACCATGGGGCCAAGCGCGATGATTTCTCCGATTCGCTGGCGTGGGTTCAGCGAGGCAAAAGGATCCTGGAACACCATCTGCATGTGACGGCGGTAGGGCCTCAGCTGCTCCCTGGTCAGTCCGGTGATGCGTTCCCCGTCGATGAGCACCTCACCGCCATTGGGTGTCTCTAGTCCGACGATGCAGCGGGCCAGCGTCGATTTGCCGGAGCCGGATTCGCCTACGACAGCCAACGAGCTCTGGCGCCCCAGTTCGAGGCTGACCTTGTCGACGGCGTTCACCGATCGGGAGGCGCGACCGAAAATGCCGGTGCTGACGTAGGTCTTTTCGAGGTCTCGCACAACCAGCAGTGGCATGTCCGCGCCCGCATCCTTAGCGCGCGGCTTCAGGCCGGGTACTGCGGCAATCAGGGCCTTCGTATAGTCGGCCTGGGGTGCGCGTAGCACTCCGTCCACTGGGCCGGCTTCCACCACCTCGCCATGTCGCATTACCGCCACGCGATCGGCGATCTCCGCGACGACGCCAAAATCGTGCGTGATGAAGAGCACGGATGTGCCTTGCGCCTGCTGCAGCTGTCGAATGAGGTGCAGGATCTGCGCCTGCGTAGTCACGTCGAGCGCCGTGGTCGGCTCGTCGGCAATGATGAGTGCAGGCTTCAGAGCGAGCGCCATGGCAATGACGATGCGTTGCCTCTGGCCGCCCGACAGCTGATGCGGGTAGCTGTTCACGATCCGGTCGGAATCGGGCAGGTGCACATCCGCGACCAGCTCAAGCACACGGGCGCGGCGCGCTTCGGGCTTCAGGTCGGTGTGGAACTCCAGCACTTCCTCGATCTGCCGTCCAACCTTCATCAGCGGGTTGAGCGCCGTCATCGGCTCCTGGAAGATCATCGCGATCCTGCCGCCGCGCAAGCGACGCATGTCCCCCTCGGCCAACTGCAGGAGATCGCGGCCCTCGAACAGAATGCGTCCCCCCGTGGCCCGCACATGCGGTTTCGGCAGCAGGCCCAGAATGGCCTTCCCCATGATCGACTTGCCAGAGCCCGACTCGCCTACGACACAGACGATCTCTTGCTTCCCGATCGTCAACGACACGCTCGAGACCGCGTGCTTTCGGTCCGACCAGACTGGCAGCGCGACCGTGAGACCATCGATGGTGAGAACAGGCTGGCTCATAATTCGGCAAGTCTCGGATTGAGCGCGTCGTTCAGGCCTTCGCCGATGAGGTTGATCGAAAGCACCGTGAGCAGGATCGCAACGCCGGGGATCGTCACGAGCCACCAGGCGTCACGCAGGAAAGAGCGGCCTGCGCCGATCATGAAGCCCCAACTCATCTGGTTCGGTGCGCCGAGCCCCAGGAACGACAATGCGCTTTCGATCAGGATTGCGGTGGCCACCAGTAGAGAGCCGGTGACGATGAGCGGCGATAGCGTGTTGGGCAGGACCTGGCTGACGAGGATGGCGTGATCGCGCTGTCCTGCTACTACCGCAGCCTGCACGAACTCGCGCGACTTTACCGACAGCACCTCGGCGCGGACGACGCGCGTAATGGGCGGCCAGCTCACGACCGAAATCGCAATCACGAGGTTCATAGCTGAGGACGACAGAATGGCAATCAGCACGATGGCGAACAGGAATGACGGGATCGTCTGGAAAAACTCGGTTGCGCGCATCAGGATGTCGTCGATGAGACCGCCATAGTAGCCGGCGATGGCGCCGACCAGCGTACCGAAGGCCACCGCCGCGAGAGTCGACAGGACAGCGATCAGGAGTGTCGTGCGCGCGCCATGCGCGAGACCGGCAAGCACGTCACGGCCGAGGCTGTCGGTGCCAAGCCAGTGCGCCCCTCCGGGTGGGGCGAACGGTACCCCGACGATGGCGAAGGGATCGCGAGGCGCCAGTACGTCCGCCAGAAGCGCCACGAGCACTACGGCCCCGAGCCATATCAGCCCGATAATCACGCGGGGGTTCAGAAGGAAGCGCTGCCAGAACGTCTTCATGGTCGCGCTACCCGATCCGGATACGTGGGTCGAGCAGCACATAGACAATGTCAACCACGAGGTTGACGATCACTACGAGACATGCGGACAAGAAGAAGATGCCAAGAAGCAGGTTGAAGTCGCGCGCAAACAGCGACTGATAAGCGAGTTGTCCGAGGCCCGGCCAAGCAAAGACGCTCTCGACGACGACGGACCCGCCGAGCAGGCTGCCGAATTGGATACCGGCCATAGTAACTACTGGAAGGAGGGCGTTGCGGAACACGTGCCGTGTCACGATCGTGCGCTCCGGAATGCCCTTGGCGCGGGCGGTGGTCACGTAGTCGAGCCCGCGCTGCTCGAGCATCGACGCCCGCATCAGTCGCGCGTAGAGCGCGAGGTAGAACATCGAGAGCGTGATTGTCGGGAGCACCAGATGGTGGGCGATGTCGACGACGCGGGCAAAGCCTACGTTGAAGGCGACCACATCCTCCATGCCCGATGTCGGGAACCAGCCGAACTTGATTGAGAACACGAGGATCAACATCAGCCCGATCCAGAACAGCGGCGTGGCATAGAAGATGATTGCGGCAACGGAGATCAGGTGATCCTTCCAGGTTCTCACCCAGAGGGCCGCAAGCAACCCCATTCCGACGCCCAGGGACAACGACAGAAGAAGCGTCGATCCCATCAAGAGTAGGGTCGGCCAAAGGCGCGCGAGCAGGAGATCGAGGACGGGCGCGCTCTGTCGGAAGGAATAGCCAAGGTCGAGCACGACGAGATTTCGCAGGTAGTGGAAGAGCTGCACAAGAACCGGCTGGTCCTGCCCGAACCTCTGCCGCAGCTGGTCGATGTACTCCTTGGGCGCCCCTCCTGCCTCGCCGGCGAGCACGGTCGCGAGATCACCAGGGGCAAGCTGCAGCAAGAGGAAATTTAGAATGACGACGCCCAGCACGACAGGCAGCGTCTGCAGAAGTCTTCTGACGATGTATCTGCCCAGTGCAGCCCCGCCCACCTCCGCTCTCCCTGTCCAGCGACCGCGACCGCGTATCTCGTGTGGTTGATAAGATGAGAGAGCCGGCCAGAAACGTGCCGGCCCTCCCGCAAGCGTCGAGATGTGCTACTCGCGATAGGCGTTGGCGTAGTTGCCATAGATGCCCAGCGGCGAGTCGATCAGGTTTTTGTACTGCTTGTTGATGATGGTCGGGAACTTGAGTTCGTGAACATAAATGACCGGGCTCGCTTCCGTCACCTTAGTGACGAGCTCGCGATAGAGGGCGCCGCGCTTGGCAGCGTCGGCTTCGGTCGTGGCCTTGTCCATAAGCGCGTCCGTCTCCGGGCTCGACCACTGCGAGCCGTTGACGAACACGGTGCCCTTCTTGATTCGATCCGAGTGGAAGCCGCGGTGCACGCCCAGCACCGGGTCCGCCAGATTGTAGAGGAAGTTCGAACTCATATCGTAGTCGTAGTCGGTGTAGATACGCTTGAGCCACTTCGCGACGTCCTCGTAGCGGAGCGTGGCCTTGATGCCAACGGCGGCAAGTGCCTGCTGCACCGCTTCGCCGAAGCGCTGCCATTCCTCGCCGTAGGGAGTGATGTCATGCACCATCTCAAAGCGCGTGCCGTCCGCCTTGCGGGGGAAGCCTGCTTCGTCCAGCAGCTTGTTGGCACGTTCTATACGATCTGGGACCGTGAAGTCGACGCCGGCGCCGAATAGTCCCGATGGCTCGAAGTTCGAGCTGATGGGCCCCACGGCCGCCTTGCCGAATCCGAACCAGACGTTGTCGATCACGAATTTGCGGTCCAGCGCGTAGTTGATCGCCTGGCGCACCTTGACGTTGTCGAACGGCGCCTTCTTCGTATTGATGACCATCTCCACAAGCGGCGAGATCATCTCGTAACCTTTGGTCGTCACTTCGACAGACGGAAGAGCCGAAAGTTTCCTGACGTCGTTGTAGGGCACGGCACCGAAGCCGGCGATGTGCGCCTCGCCCTTTTCCAGAGCTGCCGTGCGGGTGGATGCGTCGGCGATGAAGCGCACGACGATACGGTCGAGGAACGGTCGCCCCTGGCGCCAATAGGTCGTGTTCCTATCGAGGCGCACGAATTCGCCGCGGCGCCACTCAACGAACTTGAACGGCCCCGTCCCCACTGGCGCATTGGCATTCGGATGGGTCTTGATGTCACCCACGCCATAGACGTGCTTCGGAAGGATCGGGCTCTCGTAGCCCGAGAGTGCCGCCATCATGTAAGGTGCTGGATTGGCGAGCTTGAAGATCGCGGTGGTCTCGTCCGGCGTCTCGACGGCCGTCACCTCCTTGAAGGTGGCGATGCCGCGGGGGTGGTTGGTCTTCAGCACGTCCATGATCGTGAATTGCACGTCGGCCGACGTGAACGGTTTGCCATCATGGAACGTCACGCCGCGCCGCAGTTTGAAGGTGACCGTCTTGCCGTCGGGCGACACGGTGAAGCTCTCGGCGAGACCAAGCTTGGGCTTGAGATCGAAATCGTACTCAAGCAGGCCGTCGAAGACTTTCGCGGTCACCTGGCCGATCGGCCCAGAGGTCGAAATGTACGGCGCAAGGTTTGGAGGCTCGGGCTGGGTGATCTGCACAAGCGTGCCGCCTGACTTCTGCGCGTGAGCCGGGCCGCAAGCCATCGTGATTGCAGCCGCCATGAGGATCAGTGATTTCGTCAATGCTCGCATCGTGGCATTTCCTCCTGGACTGAACTTGCCATGGTGAAGTCTAGCATAGGCCTTTGTGCGATCGCACATCTGGTGCGCGAGAACATTAGTCTGCTTGGGCGAAACACGCGCGCGACGCCTGCTCGCCAGAGAATCCGAGTGGCGCATCAGCTGGCTTTGCGAAGCTTGATGGAACGCTCCGCTACGGCATCCTCATAAGCGAACAGCGCGGTCGAACCTCCGGTATGCAGGAAGAGGACATTGTCGGTAGGCCTGAAGAAACCCTGGCGCACTAGCCCGATCAGGCCTGCCATGCCTTTGCCGGTGTAGACGGGGTCAAGCAGGATACCTTCGGTGCGCGCGGTCAGGGTGATTGCTTCCAGTGTCGAGGCGGCAGGAATGCCGTAGCCCTCGCCCACGTAGGCATCCTCGACGAGCGTCCTGCTGGACGAAACGGGCGTCGCTTCGAGCAGGGTTGCGGTCGCCTGCGCCAAGGCAAGCACGGCGCCAACCTGTCGCTCTTTTTTCTGTCGGACGCTGACTCCCATGACGGGCAGCTCAACGCCGACTGCGTGCAGCCCGGCGATCAACCCGGCGTGCGTGCCTGTGCTGCCCGTGGGTGTCACGAGCCACTGGAAGAACAGGCCGCTTTCATGGCACTGCTGCACGATTTCTTGCGCGCAGGCGGCATAGCCTAGCGCACCGATGGCATTCGAACCGCCGCCCGGGATGAAATAGGGCCGATGTCCCTCGTCTCGCAGGCGTTCCGTGACGGATTGCGCTTCTGCGTTCATGTCGAGCCCCGAGGGGCGGAACTCCAGAGTGGCGCCGAACATCTTGTCGAGCAGCACGTTGCCGGTCTCTTCGTAGGCGGCTGCCACGTTGGGCACCCGGCGTTCGAGCAGAGCATGCGATTTGAGGCCGAAGCGACAGGCTGCCGCCGCGGTCTGCCGCACATGGTTCGATTGCACGGCCCCCTGCGTCACCAGCATGTCCGCGTTCTGCTTCAGAGCCTCGCCAACGAGGAATTCGAGTTTGCGCGCCTTGTTGCCACCCGTGGCAAGGCCCGTGCAGTCATCTCGCTTGATGAAGAGGCGTGGGCCGCCCAGGTGTGCGCTGAGCCGCTCCAGCGGTTCGATAGGCGTGGGCAGGTGGCTGAGGCGCACACGCGGATAGCGGTCGAAATCGATCCACCTGCCGGATTGTGGATGAGCCGGAGTTGTTGCCATGTTCGCCGCCCCACTGCTTGCCTATCGTTGGCAAACATGGAGCAGGATTTCTGAATTTGCTTCCAATGCAATGATCTTCTAGCATTATGCGTCAGACGCATAAAGGCGCACAGCGCGATGAACCTCTCCTGGGTCCGCGATCTCGAGCATCTGGCGCGGACGGGAAACTTCTCCCGGGCGGCGAAGCTCAGTCACCTGAGCCAGCCGGCCCTCAGCCGGCGCATCAAGGCGATGGAGGATTGGGTCGGGGCGGCGCTCGTGGACCGCACTCGCCATCCCGTCAAGCTCACCGGAGCGGGCGTGCAGATGCTCGAGGCGGGGCAGCAGGCCCTCTCGCGCCTCGAAAGCGAGCGCAGAAGCATCCGCGAGGCGCAGTCGCTTCCGGACCGCTATACGGTGAAGTTCGCGGCTCAGCATTCCATCGGTTGGCGCTTCTATCCCGCATGGCTACAGTCATTCGAGAGCAGTTTTGGCCCCGTGATGTCACGCCTGCGCGCCGACGATCTGCCAAACTGCCTGCACGATCTCGAAGCCGGCGCTGTGGACTTCGTGATTGCCTACGCGAGCCGAAAGGTGTCGCCCATCGCGGGGCTGCGCGAAGTCGAGGGCGTCCGCATCGGCCGAGACATGCTGATCCCGGTCGCCAAGCAAGGGCCGGACGGGCGTCCGCTGCTCACCCTTGATCGCCGCAATGGCGTGGCTATCCCTTTTCTGCGCTTCGGTGCGGCGGCGCCGATCAGCCTGCACATCGAACCGTTGTTGCGCTCCCACGAATTGCGCACGCGCCTGCAGGTGGTGTACGAGAACTCGATGGCGGGCGCCCTGCGCATTCGGGTACGAGACGGCACCGGCCTAGCGTGGCTACCGAAAAGCCTTGTGGCGCCGGATCTCGAGGCTGGTGTGCTGGCGCAGGCCGGCGCGAGTCGCTGGCAGATCCCGCTCGACATCATGCTTTACAGGATGCGTCAGCAAGAGAACGCGCTGACGAGCAAGATCTGGAGCTTTTTCAAGGAGCGCGAACACGACCCGCTTCTGGCAACCGAGGAAGCCAATCACGTTCGCTATCGCACGACTTCCAAGCGATCCCGTCACTACCGAGTGGGAGCAGCGAGGAACAAGTAGCGCCCGCCCGGAGCCGCGAAGTCCATTCACAGAAAGCCCGTTCTCTGCTCACGCAGCAGCTCGTAAACTGCACACAGGGGCCTGCACTCCGGCGGCGTCGAGATCCTCGCCGGCAGGTTCTGGTCGCACCCGGAACCACGCCGCGTAGAGCGCTGGCAAAAATACAAGCGTCAGGACTGTCGCAATCAGCAATCCGCCCATCATGCTGATCGCCATCGGCCCCCAAAAAACACTGCGTGACAGAGGGATCATGGCGAGGATGGCTGCGAGCGCCGTCAGCACGACCGGGCGAGCACGTCTGACGGCGCTCTCGACGATCGCATTCCAAGTGCTGAGCCCCGCGTCGATATCGTGGTCAATCTGGTCGACCAGGATTACGGTGTTGCGCATGATCATGCCGGCTAGCGCAATGACGCCAAGCAGCGCGACGAAGCCAAACGGAGCATTGAAGATGAGCAATGCGGCCACCGCGCCGATGATGCCGAGCGGCGCCGTGCTGAAGACCAGGAACAGCTTCGCGAAGCTCTGAAGCTGGATCATCAACAGTGTCAGCATGACCAGGAACATGATCGGAAACACTTTGAACAGCGCGGCATTGGCCTTCGCGCTCTCCTCAATCGCACCGCCGGTATCGATCCGGTAGCCAACGGGGAGATCGGCCTTAAGGGCCGCGAGCTTCGGCAGGATCGCGTTGGTGACGGTCGGCGCCTGTACGCCCGGCGCAACGTCCGAGCGGACGGTCAACGTCAGGTCGCGGTTACGGCGCCACAGGATCGGCTCCTCAAAGCCGAAGGAAATCTGAGCCACTTGCGTCAGTGGCACGGCAGCGCCGCTCGGCGTCAGGATCGTCAAGTCGCCGAGACGCGCGAGATCAAGACGCTCCTCCTGTGCGGCACGCACGACGACGCGGATCAGCTCGGTGCCCTCGCGGTACTCCGAAACCGCGATGCCAGAGAGCAGTGTCTGCAGCGTCTGAGCAATCTCCTGCGTGTTGAGGCCGAAGGCGCGAGCACGATCCTGATCGACGGAGAGCTGCACCTTCTTCACCTGCTCGCTCCATTCGAGCTGTGCGTCGACCGCATTGGGCTCCGTGCGCATGATCTCGCGCACCTGCCCGGCGATCTCGCGCACCTTTTCGGCGTCCGGACCGACAACGCGGAACTGGACGGGGAAGCCGACCGGCGGACCGAAGTTGAGCCGGTCGATGCGGACACGCGCTTCCGGCACCGCGCCGTCGGCAACAGCCGCCTCGAGCTTCGCCTTCAGGCGCTCGCGGGCTGCAGAATCTTTCGTCATGATCACGGTGAGCGCGAAGCTCGGATTGGGCAGGACCGGATTGAGGGCGAGGAAGAAACGCGGGCTGCCCTGGCCGACATAGGTGGTGTAGTGGGCGACGTCCGCATCATCCTTCAGCAGTTGCTCGGCCTTGCGCGCGGCGGCGGCAGTCGCCTCGATCGAGGTGCCCTCAGGCATGCGAACCTCGATGAACAGCTCCGGACGTGATGAGGTCGGGAAGAACTGCTGCTGCACGAAGCCCATGCCGACGCCGGCGGCGACGAATGAAGCGATCGTCGCGGCGATCACCGTCCAGCGGCGGCGCAACGACCAGGTGACGACGCGGCGCAAGCCACCGTAGAGCCGCGTATTGTAGCTGGCGTCGGCCGCATGGTTTCCATGGGCGCCGTCCGAACGAACGTTCGGCAGCAGCTTCACGCCAAGGTAGGGGGTGAAGACGACGGCCACCAGCCATGAGACGACGAGCGCCAGCCCGACGACCCAGAAGATGTTGCCGGCGTACTCACCGGCCGTCGACTGCGCGAAGCCGACGGGCAGGAATCCGGCTGCGGTGACGAGCGTACCCGTCAGCATCGGAAACGCCGTCGAGTCCCAGGCGAATGCGGCGGCTCTCAGACGATCGAAGCCCTGTTCCATCTTCACCATCATCATCTCGATGGCGATGATTGCGTCGTCGACGAGGAGTCCAAGAGCGATGATCAATGCGCCGAGCGTGATGCGGTCGAGGTTCATGCCGAGCGACTGCATCACCACGAATACTACAGCGAGCACGAGCGGCACCGAGAGCGCGACGACGATCCCCGTCCGCCATCCGAGCGAGAGTAAGCTGACTAGCAGTACGATCGCGAGAGCCTCCGCAAACGATCGGCGATCTGCTCGATCTCGATACCGACGGGGATGGTCTGGCGGATCTCGGCAATGGCTGCGTTAAGGCGCTCGCCGAGCTGGAGGACGTTGACCGCGACTACGACAAGGTGGCTCCGGGATTTGACGCGACGGCGCTGGTTACGAGTGTTACGCCCCGGCTATTGGGCACCAAGGGCTAGAGCTGGAGTATGGCGTGCTTCGTCGAACCGGCTACCTGCACTGACCATCAACGCTGACGCAATTCGCTGGCCGCCAATGCCAGCGACTACCTTGGCAGTTGCATACCTCGGCCATCGGGCGTCGTATCGTTGACCTCGCCCACAGTAGACGCTGGCCAATGCGCCTGGATGATCTCCATCATTCCCTTGCCATGAGGCCCGGCGAAGTCCGTTCCTAGTTCAGTCAGGGCGTTCAGCCAGCTAACTGGCACGGCGCCGGCCTGAATCAAACGTTGAATTGCTGCGTCTTCGGCAAGCTTGCTATTGGTGCTCGACACGTCAACGACAACGAAGACGTTGTAGCCATTGCGCAAGAGGTCGAGCGACGTGTGCAACGTGCAATTGTCGATCGAGATCCCGCCGATAATTACGTTCTGACGCCCTGTAGACTTGAGCCAAGCCGCGAAATCCGGGGTGTAGGACGTCGGCGACGATCGCGGCGCAAACGTCTTGGCGCCGTCACTGACCAGCTTTTTAATCTCGGGTAGAAACGTTCCATAGTAATCATTTTCCTCGCCAACTATGGCCGTAGGCATCTTGAATAACGTGCTGAATTTCGCAAACGCCGCGATGTTATTGCGATACTGCTTCCCTGGGATGGTCGTCATCAAGTTATCGAGGCCGGTGACGTAGTCGACGTACACCAGCGCGGAGTTGGCTGGCGAAAATCCACTGAGTGCCGGGTTTGTACCTGGCGGCCTGCTCACGTTCTGAGCCTTTAGCCCTGCTCCACTGCACAGCGCTATTGCCAGCGCTGCGGTCGCAGCCTGAAGCGCCCGTCTTTCCCGCGTCCCTTTAAAAGAAATCATGACCTGCTCCGATACCGTTGAATTCCTTACCCGCAGAAACGAAAATGGGGCGTGCGGGGAAGTCGCAAAAGTGGGACACTATGGAATCCAACATCCCACTTTTGGAACGTGCCATGGACCCTGGCGATCTTCTGTTGCTCGATGCGATCATCAGAGAGGGTGGCATCACTAGGGCTGCGCGAAAGCTCGGAGAACCCAAAGCAACAATAAGCCGACGACTGCAACGCCTCGAGAAAGACGCAGGCGCGCCGCTGTTCGATCGCACGTCGCGGAGGCTCCGTCCGACCGCTCTCGCGAACGACCTCTCCGGTCCGGCAGAGGCCATCAGGATCGCGATGGCAGGCGCCCGCGCGATAGCCGATGCGACACGCAGCGGAGACAGCGGTAGCCTAAGGATCGCCGCGCCGTTCCTGTTCGGCCGGCTGGTGCTCGCACCACTAGTAGGGCGCTTTCTGGCCGACTACACCAACGTCAGAGTCAGCTTGAAGTTTTCCAACGAGCCAGTTGACCCACTTCGAGATGAATTCGACCTCGCCATCCAGATTTCAGAGCCCACGGCCCCTTATCTGATCCGCACCAAGCTCGCCTCGGCAGACCTGAAGCTGTATGCCGCGCCACAGGTTGCCAAGTTGATCGCGCACGGGAGCGACCTGGAAAAACATCCGACCATCAAAACTTCGAACGACGCGACGGAGGACGTATCCCTTCGCCTTAGCGACGGCCATCGATATTGGGAACAGCGCTTGCGCGTCATATGCACCGTCAACGATCCCGAGGCTGCTTGCTTCGTAGCTTCAGCTGGACATGCAATCGCAGCTCTACCCGAATTCCTCGCTAACGGGTTCGTGGCACGGGGAGAACTGATGCCTGTTTTACCGAGAATTCGCTCGGGCAGCGTCGAGATCTTTGCATCGACACCACAGGGGCGGCTCGGAGTACCGCTCGTGCGCGCGTTCATGATGGCACTCAAGAAGCAGCTTAAGACCATGCGCTTTGCGAAGATCGGGGCGTAGGCTCAGTAATCCGGTAACAGTGCGCGACAGACCAGCCGAAGCCCCCCGCGCACTACTTTATCGAAATCGACGCAGGTGCCATCGCTGACTAACGCAACATGCGTTTAGCATCTAGTAAACGTTCGGTTTCGCTGACATCTCCGAAGCCGGTGAAAGATCGAAGCGCGCATTGGCACGCCATCAGTCAGTCACTGCGAACAGTGCTATCTGCGGGAAGGTGATGAGCATGGCCACGATCATCAACTCGAGGAGCACGAACGGGATGCAGCCATAGAACACGTCCCGAAGTTCAATATTCGGCGCCATGCTCTTGACGACGAAAGCGTTGAGACCAACGGGCGGCGTGATGGCGCCGATTTCGACCATCTTCACGACGAGCAGGCCGAACAACACGCCGTCGAAGCCGACTGACTGCACGATCGGATATACGATCGGCATCATGATCAGGATCATGGACAGGCCGTCCACAAAGCAGCCGAGAACCAGGAAGGGTATAAGGACGAGGACGATCGTGCCGGTCTGAGAAAGATTCAGTCCCGCAACGAGCGTTGCCAAATGTGCTGGAAATCCAGTAGTGGACAGCCCCAGACTGAACAGACCTGCACCGATCACGAGCGCGAAGATCGAGCAGGTTGCCGTACCCGTATCGCGGAGCCCTTCGAGAACGGCCCCCTTTCGGCCTGGACGGCGCAAGACTGCGATCAACGCGAAGAGCGCACCGAGAGCGGCGGCCTCGGTCGCCGTTGCCACGCCGAGATAGATGGTTCCCATCACCGCCGCGAAGAGCAGTGCGAGTTCCCAAGTCCGGCCGAGTGCAGTGAAGCGCTCTCCCAAAGTGGGCTTGGGCTCACTCCTGGGGTTCGGTGCGATCTCGGGCTGCAGCTTGACCCAGATAATGATGCCGATCACGTAGATGATTGCCGTCAGGATGCCGGGCACCAGAGCGGCAACGAACAGCTTCACGAGGGATACGTTCGTCGCGATCGAGTAGACGACCAGAATGCCGCTGGGAGGGATCAATACTCCGAGCGTGCCACCAGCGGCGATACAGCCGGCGGCGAGCTTCCCCGAGTATCCCTTCCTCAGCATCTCGGGCAGCGCGACGCGCGCCATGGTCGAAGCCGTGGCTACGCTTGAGCCGCAGATCGTCGAGAATGCGGCGCAGCCGAAGACCGTCGCAGCGGCCAGACCGCCAGGCACGCGCCCGAGCCATTTCTGTCCAGCGTCAAATGCTTGCCGAGAAAGGCCCGCCGAAAACGCCATCTGCCCCATGAAGAGGAAAAGCGGGAGCACGATGTAGGCGAAGTTCGCAGTCGCGCTGTACGCGAACGTCGAGAGTAGGAATTCCACCGCACGCCACGGACGCGCAGAGACGAGGCCCACCATGCCAGCGGCCGCGAGCGCAAATGCGATGGGTAGACGCGTCAGCAGCAGGACCAACAGAAGACCAATGATGGCCAGTCCAGGCAGAAGATCTAGAAGCATTATTCTACGGCCTTTTCTGCATCGGCCGACGCGATGACGCGGGGCTGGCCTACGAGGAAGCGATAGATGTCGCAGGCGAACTGAACGGCAAGGAGCCACAGACCGACCGCCAGCAGAATGCGTGCCGGCCAGAGGGGGAATGGCACGATGCCGAACCCTGCCTCTCCGCGCTCAAAAGACATCATGGCCTGCTTGCTGCTCGGCCAAGCCAGCAGAATCACGATCGCCAGACACGTGATGTATCCGAGCAATTCGAGAAGCTTTTGCATCCACATAGGAAGATGGCGTGTAACCAACTCGATCGAATAATTCTGGCGCTGCTGCTGGGCGGCGGCGAGCCCAAAGAAGACCAGCACCACCATCAGCAGCTCACTGAACTCCACGCCGCCGTGCAGTGGAGAGTTGAACATGAAGCGGCCGGCAACATCCGCGCAGACGACGATGATGATGAGAAGCGTTGCGAAGCCACTCAGGATGCTCAGTGAGAGCAATCCTCGTTCCACCCGTTCGATAAGCGCGATCATCGGTTAGGTCTACCAACGTGAGGAGGGCGGGGAGCTGATTGAAATGGAGGAGCGCCGATACCGACGCTCCTCCGAGCGGCAGGAGGCGGACTGACGGCCGTCAGCTCTTGCCGCACTTCTGAAGGTAGCGTTCGAAGCCCGGCACGTAGGTCGAGGTCTTCTCGAACTCACGGACATAGCCGACAAACTGATCGAGCATCGCGCGGCCGTCAGCCTTAGTCTCGTTCTTGACGCGTTTGAGCCAGGCATCCTGCAGCGGGGAGACAGCCACCTTGCGGATTTTTTCCAGCTCTTCCGCGCTGGTTACACCGACATTGAGCTTGTCCTTCATACCGCAGAGCTTGTCCACGACGCCGCCAACACTCTCATCGTTGAACTTCAGCGACATTTTGAGAGCCTCAGCCGAAACCTCATCTATGATCCCGCGGTGCCTTTCGCTCAGCTTGTTGTAGCGATCGAGGCTTATGGCCACTACGGCCATGGCATAAATGCCCAGTGCGCCGCCGTCGCTGCCATGCCGACCGACTTCATGTGCGCCGCCAAGGACAGTGGAATCGAACGGTCCCGTCATCGCATCGACGACGCCGCGTTGGAGCCCCTCGAGGCCATCAGGCCAGGTAAGCGCAATGGGCGTGGAGCCAAGGGCCGAGTACGCTTCCGATATGGGCGGCACAGCGCGAATTCTGGCGCCTTTGTAGTCCTCGGCCTTCACGAGCGGCTTCCGCGACCACACCGAGTTTTCTGCCCACGGCCCCGCGTAGAGCACCTTCGCGCCCTTGCTCTCAAATTCCCGCCGGAAGTCGGCGTTCTCTGCGTAGAGCTTGTTCCACGCGAGAGCCACGGCATCGGCCTTCTGCGACGTGAGGGGCAGAAGAACATTCGCAAGCGGATATTCGCGAACATTGTAGCCGGATGGCGCTCCGTTCACGACATCGGCCGCGCCGCTGCGAAGCGCCGGAAAGAGTTCCGCGCCCTTCATAAGTGACTGGTTCCAGAACTTCTCGAACTTGATCTCTCCGCCCGAGCGCTTCTCGATCTCTCCCATGAACCAGAGGTCTGTCTTGCTGGCTGAATAGACATCCGAGAAGTAAGTAGCGTAGACGAACTTCTCAGCCGCCGCGGCGCTAGTTGCGCTCAACGCGATGGCACAGGCAGCTACCATTGCACCTGCAGTCTTGCCGCGTAGTCGTAAATGCATTGTTCCACCTCTTCTTGGCGTTTCCGAAGTTGTGCGGGCAGTTAGTCGACACTTTGCGTGCCTCGGCCCGCCTATTCTTTTTCTAGTGCAGTGATGGTGGCATCGGGGGAGCGCTTAGCGCTCCTCCGATGGACCGGACTGACGGCCGTCAGCTCTTGCCGCACTTCTGAAGGTAGCGTTCGAAACCCGGCACGTAGGTCGAGGTCTTCTCGAACTCACGGACATAGCCCAGGAACTCGTCGAGCATCTTGCGGCCGTCGACCTTGGCCTCGGCACTAGCGCGCTTGATCCACGCGTCCTGAAGGGGAGCGACCGCCCCTTTGCGAACCTTCTCGGCCTCTTCTGCGCTGAAGACGTTGACGGTGATCGCATCCTTCTTCCCACAAAGCTTGTCCACGGCGAGGCCGACGCTTTCATCGTTGAACTTGATCGATATCTTAGGGGCTTCGGCAGCCACCTCATCGATGATCTTGCGATGCTTTTCGCTGAGCCGCTTATATCGATCCATGCTCATGCCGACCGTCGCCATGGCGAAGATGCCCATGCCGCCGGCGTCACTGCCGTATTTGCCGACTTCATGCGCTCCGCCAAGGACGCCGGAGTCGAACGGCGCCGACGACATCGCGTCGACTACGCCGCGCTGAAGACCCTCGAGGCCATCCGGCCAGCTGAGCGCAACAGGCGTTGCGCCAAGGGCGGCATAGGCGTCCGAAACGGCCGGCACGGCGCGGACTTTCAAACCTTTGAAGTCATCCGCCTTGGCAATGGGACGGCGTGCCCACAAGGAGTTTTCGGCCCATGCGCCTGCGTAGAGAATCTTCGCGCCCTTACTCTCGAACTCCTTCCGGAAATCCGCATTCTGTGCGTAGAGCCTGTTCCACGCGAGCGTCACCGCATCCGCCTTCGAGGACGTGAGCGGGAGTACGATGTTGGCGAGAGGATATTCGCGCACATTGTAGGACGAGGGTGCCCCATCCACGATGTCGGCCGCGCCGCTACGAAGGGCAGGAAATAGTTCCGGCGCTTTGACGAGCGACTGGTTCCAGAACTTCTCGAACGTGATCTCGCCGCCTGAACGCTTCTCGACCTCGCTCATGAACCAAAGGTCGGTCTTGCTCGCCGAATAGACATCGGAGAAGTACGTCGCGTAGACGAACTTCTCTTTGGCGAGCACCGGACCAGCACCAACTAACACACTCAACGCAGCAGCTGCTGCTGACATGCAGCCACTCAACTGACGTAGTCTCATCGTGAAGATCTCCTTCAAGGCCGTTCCTCATGTGAGCGGGCGGTTCGGAATCACGCGCTGCGTGATGTCACCCGTCGGTTGTTGATCTTGGCGGTGCAGAGCAATGCACATTGGGGACTCGCGCCCGGCGTGCGGCACCCAGCTGCTTGTCTACTTGAGCGCACTCCTCAGCGCCTTCGTGACATCGAACTGCGCACGCACGGCATCGTCGATCGCAGGTGTCATGCCGAAAAAGCCGTGGATCATGCCTGCGTATTCTTTGCGCTCGACCTTCGTGCCCGAAGCGCGCAGCGCCTCGGCGTAGTCGACGCCCTCGTCGCAAAGAACGTCGCATTGCGCTGCGATGATAAAGGCGGGCGGTAGATTGGCGAGACTTTGCGCTTTGATCGGTGATGCGCGCCAATCGTCGGCATCTTCGGTACTGCGAAGGTAGTGCTGATGGAACCACCTCATGGCGCCGCTCGTCAGGACGCCGTAGCCCTCGCCGAAGCGGTTGTAGCTGTCGGATCCGAGGCTGTAGTCGGTCACGGGGTAGATCAGCACCTGCAGCTTGACGTTAACGTGGCCGGCATCGCGGGCCATGATCGCGATGACCGCTGCCAGATTGCCACCGGCGCTGTCACCGCCAACCGCCAGCCGTGAAGGGTCGATGCCGAGGGAGGCGCCATACTCCCGCACCCAAGCATATGCCGCCCAGGCATCCTCCACGGCGGCAGGAAACTTGTGTTCAGGCGCCAGGCGGTAGTCGACAGCGACGACGACCACGTCGGCGCCACCACAAAGATTGCGGGCGATCACGTCATGCGTGTCGAGATCGCCGAAGACGTGCCCGCCGCCATGAAAATAGATGAACGCCGGGCGCGGCCCCTTGGCGTTAGGCCAGTATATGCGGACGGGCACGTCGCCGCCCGGGCCAGGCACGACACCATTCTCAGCCTTCGCAATCGGGGCCGGTGTACCACCACGCGCGCGCGACATCGCATTGAATGTCGTCCTGGCTTGTGCGGGGGTGAGACTCTCGACTGTCGGCAGGTTCGCTTCAGCCAGCGCGGCGAGAGCGACCTTTATTTGTGGATGTACGGGTGCGCTCAACGTTTCCTCGTCTGCTCTGTCTCTTTTTGTATGCCGTTTTCGACGGCGCCTGCGGCTCTTCGGCAGCAGGATCGAAGTGCTCGACCGAACCATCATCAAGAATGCATCGTGTGACGTACGCGTACAGCATCGGTGGAATGGGGCGATCCAGAACGATAAAGCCCACGCGCAGCATTTGGCTGCGAAGGACGGCTTCGGCCTCGTCCGGATCTCCAGACTGCAGAAGTTCCACGAATGTATCGTAGTCGCGCAAGATGTCGTGAAGCGGGAGATAAGGGCGACCCAGGCGTCGGACGTAGATGTTGATCAGGCCATATAGCGACTGCCACGAGCGGAAGATGAACTCGTTCGATGCCCGATGGAGAACTTCATAGAACTCCCAATGCCCGTCGAAGAACCTCTTCTCGTCATTGCGATCGGCTGCCGCGCGCATCTTTCCCAGCGGCCCCTCTAGCCGCTCAAAAACGGATGCGTCACCTTTGGCCGTAACATAACGCCCCGCCATGCCCCCGAGGACAGCTCGCAGAATGATCATGTCCTGCATTTGCTCAGGCGTTGGATCAACGACGAACGCGCCTCGTCCGGGATGGAATTCGACGAGTCCCTCGGATGCGAGGCTCCTTAGCGCCTCGCGCAGTGGACCGCGACTGATCTGGAACTGATCGGCCAGCGCGGTCTCGACAAGATGCGCGCCAGGCGCCAGCCGGCCAGACCAAATCGCCTCCTGAATAAGGCGCTTCGCCATGACGGCGAGCGTCGGCGAACGAACGATTTCCGGCAGTTCCAGCATCCAATGCTCCCGCGAGCGACCGTGGAGGAATGGCTGCAATGCGCAAAATTGTCAACAGATCACTGGCATCTATAAATTGTTGACAGCCAACAATCTGGGGCTAGTGTGCACCTAATGGCAATAAGAGAGTGCGAGCCCCAAGGCGCTGCACCCCGTGAAGGAGGAATGCATGAAGGGCGTCGTCTTCGCTGGCGATCGGCGCGTTGCGTTTGAAGATTTTGCGGATCCCACCCCCGGACCGGGTGAAGTCGTGCTCGAAATAAAGGCCTCCGGCATGTGCGGGAGCGACTTGAAGTTCTACCGCGCGGCCCCTGGTGAGGCTGCAAAGTTGCTCGGCTTTTCAAGCGCGCGTGCAGTCATTGCTGGCCATGAGCCGTGCGGTGTCGTAGCGGCCGTGGGAAGCGGCGTCAGCGAGCGTGAAGCCCGCGTGGGCCAGCGGATGATGGTGCATCACTATCGCGGCTGCGGCGTCTGCCCGCACTGCTCGACAGGCTGGATGCAGCTCTGCGATGAGGGCGTTGCCGAGGTCTACGGAGCGACCGGTCACGGTGCTCATGCGCCCTATATGAAGGTGCCGGCCCGCACATTGGTGAACCTCCCGGATGAGCTCTCCTTCGAAACTGGCGCCGCAATCTCATGCGGCACGGGAACGGCGTGGGGTGCGCTGAAGCGCCTGGAGCTCACCGGCGACCAGACGATCGCGATCTTCGGCCAAGGACCGGTGGGACTGTCGGCGACGCAGCTCGCGTCGGCCATGGGCGCCCGCGTGATCGCACTCGATATCAGCAACGAGCGACTGGCTCGCGCAAAGGAGTTTGGCGCGGATGTTCTTGTAAATCCGACGGAGACCAACGCGGTCGATGCCATACGCCAAGTGACCCATGGCCTCGGCGCACACGCGACACTCGATTCCTCGTCGTCGTCAGAAGCGCGCCGTCAGGCCGTTCAGAGTGTGCGCACCTGGGGCAAGGCATGTTTTGTCGGCGAGGGCGGGCAGGTTACGCTGGATGTTAGCCCTGACATGCTGCGCCGGCAGGTCACCATCATCGGCTCGTGGACGTTCTCGACAGTGGGCCAGGCCGAGTGCGCGACGTTCATCGCCGATCGCAAGATCAAGATGGACGATCTCTTCACGCACCGCTGGAGGCTCGATCAAGCTGATGAAGCCTACAAATTGTTCGATCGGCAGACCACCGGCAAGGGCGTATTCCTGATGTAGCGCTCCAGCGGGGAAACTCAGGTTACCTGAATTAGATCACGACGCGAAAAGGCAATCACCATGAGCCAAGTAACTCCTGCCCAGGAAGCAATCCAACTCGATGTTGCAGTCGTCGGCGCCGGCCTCGGCGGCCTCTACGCCATCCATCGCATGCGGGGCCTGGGGTTCAAGACACGTGCCTTCGAAGCGGGCAGCGGGGTCGGTGGCACCTGGTTCTGGAACAAGTATCCGGGCGCCCGTTGCGATATCGAGAGCCTCGAGTACTCCTACTCGTTCGACGATGATCTGCAGCAGGAGTGGAGTTGGCCGGAGCGCTACGCGACACAGCCGCAGATTCTGTCGTACATCCAGCATGTCGCCGAGCGCTTCGATTTGATGCGCGACGTGCAGCTCAATACCCGCATCACCGAAGCGACCTTCAACGGCGATCTCAATCGCTGGATACTGAAGGCATCCAACGGCCAGACGATCTCCGCGCGCTTCTGCATCATGGCAACCGGCAATCTTTCGACACCGCGCGTACCGGACTTCAAGGGCATCGATACGTTCGAGGGCAAGTGGTACCATAGCGGCATGTGGCCCGCAGAAGGCGTCGACTTCACCGGCAAGCGTGTCGGTGTAATCGGCACCGGATCCTCGGGGATCCAGATGATCCCGCTGATTGCGCAGCAAGCCAAGCACCTCTACGTCTTCCAGCGCACCGCCAACTACAGCCTGCCCGCGCAGAACGGCCCCATGGATCGTGATCTCGAGAGCGCCTTCAAAGCAAACTATCGCAAAAGCCGCGAGGAAGCGCGCCAGACTGGCTTCGGCGTATCGGGATATCCAGTGCCGACCCAATCCGCACTCACGGTCTCGGACGAGGAGCGTCGCAAGAAGTACGAGATGCTTTGGGAGCGCGGCGGCAGTATCGGCTTCCTCTCCTGCTACACCGACTTTCTTGTGAGCGAGGAGGCGAACGAGACTGCGGCCGAGTTCGTGCGTGAGAAGATCCGCAGCGTGGTGAAAGACCCCAAGGTGGCGGCTCTGCTGACGCCGACGGATCACCCGATCGGCACCAAGCGCCTCTGCCTCGATACCGGCTACTACGAGACCTACAATCGCCCGAATGTTTCGCTGGTCGATGTGCGCTCGGCACCGATCCAAGAGATCACCTCTAAGGGCGTGCGAACGGCTGATCAGGAGTTCGAGCTGGACGCCATTGCTTTCGCGACTGGCTTCGACGCCATGACGGGCGCACTGCGCGAGATCGACATTCGTGGCATCGATGGCACGCGGCTCGCCGACAAGTGGATCGGCGGCCCAATGACCTACCTCGGCCTCATGGTCGCCGGGTTCCCGAACATGTTCATTGTCACCGGCCCTGGTAGTCCAGGCGTCAAAAGCCAAATGATCCACTCGATCGAACAGCACGTCGACTGGGTGTCTGACCTGCTCAAAACAGCGGCGGAGCGACAGGTCCGTCGTATTGAGGCGGACCCGGATGCGGAGACCAATTGGGTCTCACACGTCAACGAGGTTGCCGACGCGACACTCTATCCGAGAGCCAACTCCTGGTACGTCGGCGCAAACATTCCCGGAAAGCCACGCGTGTTCATGCCGTATGTTGCTGGTGTTGGCGTCTATCGCAAGCTCTGCGACGAGATTGCCGAGGACGACTATCGGGGCCTCAAACTTTCATAGTTGCTCGGCAGGAGTGACGCCGGCTTGGGTGCGATCGGCGCTTGTGCCGGATTAGCGTTCTTTCGACATGGAGCGTGCGGCGTTACGTTGATCGAGTTGTGGTCGTGTTCGTGAGCGCGCACGCGTGAAAGCAGTTAGATGGTCAGATCGCAAACGTCGGAATATGCGATGAACATCGACTAAGTCTAAAGCCCACAATTGAAGCCACCGCCCTTTAGGGGCGGCTTCGGAAAAGCAACGCCTTCAATACTTCGAACCATTGCGTCGCGATCCGCTTACGAGTGAGGACCTTCCGAAAGCGATGTCATATCCGGCACCATTGCGCACGCCGTCTGGAGACGTGGGCTCTTGGGGAGTGTCGGATCAATTGGCGCTGGATTTTGACTGCGCCTTCCAACGCAAATACTTCTGGTAGAGCGCGAGCTCGTCGCTCTCGTCCTTTGTCCGCAACAGGTGGCCGTCCTTCCTAAGGAACTTCTTGAAGGCCTCGAATTCCCGCGCTTCCTGAGGCGATACGGGTTTTGGTTTTTTCTTGACCGGCACCGGTGTGATCGGGGATGGCGTTGCGTGCCCAATGGCACCGGTTTGCAGTGTGCTGCGGGCGGCCTGCGAACCAAAGTTCTGCGTGGGGTCAATGCGCTCGGAGGTTCTGCACAACAGGGGCTGCTCGCAGGTGACACAAAGGCCGAGAAAATATGTGCACATGCCGTCTGCGACCGGGGGAGCTTCAGCCGCCTGCGACGGGCTCCAACCCACTAACAAAATCGACAATATAAAGCTTACGCGGCGCATTACACTCGCCCTCTCACAATACATAATAGTCAACTATGACAAATAGCTGTTAAGTCATAGAAGGCCACTCGACAACTCCCGTCTTGGCGGCCAAGCCCTATCAGGCCCCCCGAAGATCGATCGGCGGTTGGCTGTGGCTGATCGGATACGCCCCATCGCAATCCGTCAGCACAAGAAAGCAGACATGCTCGGCGCGCGTATCGCATCGACGTCCTCGGCTTCGGATGATTCAACGCCTTGGTTTTACAATCAGTTGTCGCTGTGTCGATCAGTCGGCAATAGCCAGGTGCAAAGATGAACTGCCAAACAGCGCCGACGCTACTGTTTGATCTGCCGTTCGCGCACTTTCGATGAGCGGGCGTTGTGAAGGGAGCTACGATCGGTCGATGGTGAGCTTGAGGAGGCGCAACCTTGAGCGGACAATGCGTTGGCTCTGGCTGTCGACCATGATGGTGGGCTGAGACCGCTCAAATCTCAAGAGCCGACATTCGGCTTAGATCTCGCCCACCGGACGACCGGCGCGCATCTGACCCGGTGCCTTCGTGATCAAGTTCACGAATTCGGCTTTACCAGCTAGCATTTGCTAGGCAGCATCAGGTGAGGGTTTGTTACTATTTGGACAGGGGAGAGCAGTGTTGTGCCCAAGATGTCAAATTCGCGCCGCAAACGCATCCAAGCTGCACAACGCAAGGCATCAAATGCTTTGCGACGTGCCGCCAAAGAGGAGAAGCGTAAACGCAGGAAACATGCAGCAGCCGGCTAACAATATATAGCTGGCACTAAGCTCCCGCATTCTTTTGCTCTGCTGTGGGGTTGGCTGGCGGCCGATCAAAACGGCTTCTCATCTGCCGCCAGGTGGTATTTATTTTGTGCGTGGCGCATTGTTGTCGACGACCTGCTGATAGGCGACGAGGTCTAAGAATGCCTCGGCCTCAATCACGACACCGTTGGCCATCCGGAAGATCCATACGAATTGGTTCGCATATGGCGCACCCGACGTCGTAGTGGCCGACCCGTCAAAGCGGACGATCACTGTGTCGCCGACTGCCCAGATGTGATGAACCTTCGGAGCAATCGGGCCTTCCAGGCGGCTGACGAGAGGGACCGAAGCTCGCTCGACAAAATCCTTGAGCCCGAAATAGGTGCCTGCTACCGGGCCGGAGCCGTGGATGGTCCATCTCACTTCGGAAGCCAGAAGCTCGGCAAAGATGTTGCTGCCTCCCTTGATCCAGTTGTCGAAGGCTCGCCGGACTATCGATTCGTTCTGCGTCGTCACCTCCACACACTGTGCCTGTGCCTGTGCCTGTGCCGTAGCCGCCAGTAGGATCATGGCGACCAGCAAAGAGCTGGCGGATTTGGTCATGCGCCGTGTAACGCGGTAAGATGTCATCTCTCGGTTCCTTCCTCGTGGGTTTGCAAGGGGAGTTGATTGGGCGTTCTTTGTGCGACATCAGTGGGACGAAGCTGTCGGGCGGATCGTGATCTCGGTGGTATTCACGTCCTGTGGCGCTTCGATTGCGTTCCAAATCGCTTTGGCGATTTCAGCGGGATGAAGCGCGATAGCGCGATACCTCTTCATCATGGTAATCGTTTCATCGTGGGTAATGGTCGAAGCCAACTCGCTTTCGACAACGCCGGGATTGACGCACGTAACGCGGATGTTCGAGCTTTCCTGCCGTAATCCCTCGCTGATGAAGCGCACCGCCGCTTTGTGCGCAGTAAACCGCGGCCGTGGGGACGACGCCGAGTGCACCGATTGATGAAATGTTGACTACGTGACCGTTGCCTTGAGCCCTGAATATGGGGAGAGCAGCGGCGATGCCATAAAGGACACCCTTCACATTGGTGTCGATCATTCGATCCCACTCATCGACCTTTAATTCGGCGAGCGGAGATAGCGGCATCACACCTGCATTGTTCACGATCACATCCAGTCGCCCAAATCGATCGACGGCTGCGCGCACGAAGTCGGTAACGCTCTGCCGCCTTGTCACATCGAGTTCGCGATAATCGGCCTGGCCGCCGGCGGCCGTAAGTTTGTCGGAAAGGGCTTCGAGGCGATCAGTGCGCCGTGCGCCAATCAGCACTCGAGCACCGCGCGTCGCAACTAGCTCGGCAATCGCCTCGCCGATCCCGCTCGAGGCACCCGTGATTGCGATGACCTTACCCACGCTCATTCTCACCTCCATTGCCGGATGGACGTCGGACATCCTCGGCTTTTCGCCAGTGCCAGTGAGATAAGGAGATATGAGTGTCCAGAGAACTAGCCTTCAGCTCGACACGGTGGTAAGCCCAACTAATCAATGAGCGCTGATCTTGCTGCCCTGGCTGTGTTTCGTGCTGTCGCGGAAACGCGCGGTTTTCGCGCCGCTGCCGATCGACTTGGAGTCACGCGCTCGGCCGTCAGTCAGACAATCCGCAAGCTCGAAGCGCGGATGGGTGTTGCCCTCATCCGTCGCACGACCAGGAGTGTGAGCCTGACCGAAGCGGGTGAAGGGCTATATCAAAGCATCTCGCCAGCGCTCATGGAAATTGAGGCAGCGGTCGCTGCCACCACCGATTTGCATGATCGCCCTCGCGGTCATCTGCGTCTCGCGGTCTCGTCGATCGCCGAGAGATTTATCTCGGGTCCGCTGCTTGCCAGCTTTGCTGCCGCTCATCCCGATGTAACGCTCGATCTCGTCATCACCGACGAGGAGTTTGATATCGTAGCCGCTGGCTTCGATGCCGGTGTTCGCCTGGGCGACGTCATCGAGCAGGACATGATCGCGGTCCCGGTGAGCGGACAACAGATCGAGCGCGCCGCGTGCGCGCCTACCTACGTCGAGACGTTCGGCACCCCGCGACATCCGCGCGACCTCATCAATCATCGATGTGTGGGCTGGCGTCGTGCACCTGAGGTCTCGGCCCATCGATGGGAGTTCATCGAGAACGGGCGTGAGTTCAATGTCGCCGTCGACCCAGAGATCACGACCAACGACCTACGCCTGATGATCAGGCTCACTTTGGCCGGCGCCGGTATCACGATCGCGCCCGAGGACTGTCTGCGACCCTGGCTCGACACGGGTGAGCTCGTCGGGGTGCTCACCGACTTTGCCCCCACGTATCCCGGCTTTTTCATTTACTATCCGAGCCGGCGGCACGTGGCGCCAAAGCTTCGTGCGTTGATTGATCACGTACGCTTGCAGCACGGGTGGGAGCGCGATGCCGGCTGACGAGAGATCTCCGGTCCACGCGGATGACCCATTTCTGACGAAGTGCCTGGGCTCAACAGCCGTGTTACGAGAGCGCCAAATACGCCGCGCAAGCTGCTGATCAGCTCGGACTTTGTCGTCGAGGAGGACCGAGCACATCGCGAACCTTTTGCACCAAGCCCTCGGCGGTGAACGGCTTGGAGAGGAATTGACGCCGGGGGCGAGCACGCCACCATGGACGATGGCGTTGCGCGTGAACAGGCAGCGGACTTCCGGATGTCGGTCCAATAGGCCCAGCGCTTCCGGCCCGCTTGCCACACGTCCAGGAGGCACCCTCTTCGCGGCCGTGTGAGTGCGCCAGCCATTAGAGAGCAGCGCAAGCTTCACCCTTGGACCTGCAGAGTACGTCCAAACACATAAGAAATTGCCAGGGCATTCCAATGGCGGAAGGTTGAAAGCTCAAGGATGCGCCAAGGATTCGCACGTACAGGGAATGCTGATCACCGAATATCTGCCGTCCACTTTCATCGGATAGGCCCTAGGAGTTTGGCCCCAGCTATCGCTTGATTTCCGATTGCGTCTCAGATCGAGAGCGCCCTCACGAAATACGTCCTGGCAGTTTCGCCGACAGGGGGCAGAACAATGACAATTGAGTAAGTATCCGGAATTGGGTGCAACGCCTGCTGTCACGCCGCGTTTGACGATAAGCAGGAACACAGTCCGTCATTGCTTGGCTCCCGACCCGCGTACCTAGTCGCCGACAAAAGACGCCACTGCGATCCTCGTCGAACCATAAATGCAACGAACCCAGGCCCATCTACGAGGACATCCAATGACGACGCGCCAGTCGAAGAGCAACGGCAAAAGGCCTGCAAAAGTTAGCAAGGTACGTTTCGGGCAAGGTGGCGAACTGCACCAGACCTCGTCTGTTTCCGATGAACGCCTGACTACAAACCACGGCGTTCCGCTCAGTGACAACCAGAACTCACTTCGGGGTGGTCGGCGCGGCCCCACGCTGCTCGAAGACATGATCTTAAGGGAGAAGATTCAGCATTTCGATCACGAGCGCATACCAGAGCGCATTGTCCACGCCCGAGGCTCCGGCGCCCACGGCTTTTTCGAGCTGACGAAATCCTTGGCCAAGTTCACCCGCGCCAGGGTGCTAACGGAAGTTGGAGAGAAGACCGAAGTCTTTGTGCGGTTCTCAACCGTGGCTGGCGGCGCGGGTTCGGTGGACACACCTCGCGACGTGCGTGGCTTCGCGGTCAAGTTCTATACGAAGGAGGGGAACTGGGACCTAGTCGGAAACAATATACCGGTCTTCTTCATCCAAGATGCCATCAAGTTCCCGGACCTCATACATTCAGTGAAGATGGAAGCGGATCGCGGCTATCCGCAGTCGGCAAGTGCTCATGACACCTTCTGGGATTTTGTCGGGCTGATGCCCGAGTCGACGCACATGGTCACCTGGGCAATGTCTGATCGCACTATCCCGCGATCATTTCGCATGATGGAAGGCTTCGGCGTGAATACCTTCCGCCTGGTCAACAGCAAAGGCGAAGGGACGTTCGTAAAGTTTCACTGGAAGCCCCGGCTCGGCCTACAATCGACGTGCTGGGATGAAGCGGTCAAAATCGCCGGCGCCGATCCTGACTATCACCGTCGCGATCTGTTCGATGCTATCGCGAGTGGAAGTTTTCCTGAGTGGGAATTCGGCGTGCAGCTTTTCAGTCAACAAGAGGCGGACGCGTTGCCGTTCGATATTCTCGACGCCACCAAAGTTGTGCCCGAGGAACTGGTCCCAATCCGCATAGTTGGCCGGCTTGTTCTCGATCGCAACCCCGACAATTTCTTTGCCGAGACGGAGCAGGCTGCTTTTCTCCCGACGAATGTGCCGCCGGGCATCGATTTTTCGGAGGATCCGCTACTTCAAGGTCGGTTGTTCTCGTACCAGGACACCCAGCTCTCACGGCTTGGCACTGTCAATTTTCATCAGATTCCGATCAACCGTGCGAAAGGCTGCCCGTTTCAGAATCTCCAACGCGATGGCCATATGCAGATGCAGGTGTTCAAGGGGCGCGCCAACTATGAGCCAAACAGCCTTGCCGAGGCAGGCGAGATTGGTGGGCCGCGTGCCGATCCGGAAGGCGGCTTCCGATCGTTCCAGCTACCGATCGAAGATAGGAAGGTTCGGCTGCGTTCGGAGAGTTTCGGCGACCACTATAGCCATGCGCGCCTCTTTTATCGGTCGCAGAGTGAAATCGAGCAGGCACATATCGCGAGCGCCTTCGTGTTCGAGTTATCTAAGGTCAGTCTCGACCATGTGCGGACACGAGTGCTCAGCAACTGGCGCAATGTGGACGAGGATCTGGCTCAACGCATCGCGAACGGCCTTGGTATCGAGCTGCCGGCAAAATCGAAGGCCTTCGTGGAGCCCAAGGATATGGAGCCATCGGCGGGCCTGCGCATCGTTGGCAAATACCCGCTGACGTTGATGGGCCGCTCGATTGCGATCCTCGTCACTGATGGCGCAGATGGAAGGATCTTTAAGGCGCTCGTCAAACAAGCTGAGGCCGAAGGTGCCACCGTCAAAATCGTGGCGCCCAAGGTTGGCGGCGTGATGCTAAAAGGGGGGACGAAGCTTCCTGCCGATGGGCAGCTCGCCGGGATGCCATCAGTGCTATTTGATGCCGTGGCGCTGGTCGTGTCGGAAGAAGGTTGCACTGAGCTCTTGAGAGAAGGCGCCGCCACGGATTTCGTCGCTCACGCCTTCGGCCATTTGAAAGCAATCGGATTTACTCGAGAATGCCAGCCGCTCCTCGATAAGGCCAACGTCCAGCCGGACGAGGGAGTCGTCAACCTCACTGACAACATGGATCTATTCTTTACGCACGCACGCACGCGCCTCTGGGAGCGAGAGCCGGTTGTGCGCTTGCTCAGTTGATGACGCGCGTATAGCGCGCCTCTGCTTAACTGCCTGTTGCTTGTCCGCGGCGAGCTCCATTCTGCGTTAGTATTGTGGTCCCAAGAGCTTACGGCGGGCATTGCCGATTGAGGGTGCGGCCAGTACGAAGTGCGCCCGCTACTCGTTCAGGCCCTTGCCCGGGTAGGGATGCACCGCCGTCCAGTGACGGGCGATGTCGACGCGGCGCGTGATCCACACGTCCTTGTGGCGGCTGATGTGGTCGAGCAGGCGTTCGAGGCCGACGGCGCGAGCGGGATGTCCGATCAGGCGCATGTGCAGGCCGACCGACATCATCTTCGGCTGCTTCGCGCCTTCCCTGTAGAGCATGTCGAAGGCATCGCGGATAAAGGAGAACCAGTCGTCCGACGTACCGGTCCAGCCGGCGTACTTGCCGTCATTGTTGGTCAGCGAATAGGGAATAATCAGGTGCGGTTTGCCGCTCACTGTTTTCCAGAAGGGCAGCTCGTCGCCGTAGTAGTCGCTGTCGTAGAGGAAGCCCCCGTGCTCGACGACAAGGCGGCGTGTATTGACGCCCGGTCCGTATCGACAGTACCAGCCCGCCGGCGCTTCGCCGACCGTCTGCTTGAACGAGGCGACCGCCTTGCGGATGTGTTCGCGCTCCTCTTCCTCGCTCAGATCAAAATGCTTGATCCAACGCCATCCGTGCGAGCATACGTCGTGGCCCGCCGCCTTGATCGCCGCACACGCGGGCGGATGGCGCTCCATGGCAAGCGCACAGCCGAACACCGTCATCGGCAGGCTGCGCTCCTCGAATAATCGCATAAGCCGCCAGAAGCCGACGCGGCTGCCGTACTCGAACATGCTCTCCCCGGCAAGGTCGCGGCCCTTCACACCCTGGTTCAGTCCGTGTGCCTCGGTGAGACCCGTCTCGGTGAAACCCTCGCCGTCCTGCACGGAAGGCTCCGAGCCCTCTTCGTAGTTCATGACAAAATTGACCGCGAGGCGCGCGCCGCCCGGCCAGTGTGGATCCGGCGGATTGCCTCCGTAGCCGATCAGGTCGCGATCGTAGGCGCTGGACATGATGGGTGCCTCAAGTGCTGGGGGGCGGGAAATCTATGGCGATCGGCGTGGGCAGGTCGACGAACTCCTCGTCGCCCTTGCCACCGTCGAGCCACATGAAGACGGCGAACTTTCCCGGACGATCGAGAACCGTCATCGGGTGGTGCCAGACGTTCATGCCGTAGGTGACGCCCTGGTCGCCGCGCGCGATAAAGGCCTGCATATGAGCGCTATCTGGTCGGCCATCCTCACCGTGCGGAGCGACGATAACGATATAGCGTGCGACATCGATGGGCACGAAGCTCTGTGAGGAGAACTCGTGGCGCTCCATCTTCGTCGCCTCGAGCACGGCCGCCTCGAGTGGACGCGATTGTGTCATGGACAGGCTCGGCATCGCACCGTTCCGGCCGTTAGCCAGCGCGCCGCTGAAATAGATACGGCCGAAATCCGTCGGCCGCTCGATCACCTCACCGAACGCTGCGAATGCCGCTGCGGTTAACGGCACACAGGCGATCCTACGCATCTCTTCCTCATCCACTCATGCGGCGGGTCAGCCCGACCAGACGCTCCATGACAAGAATCAGCACCGTTACACTTGCGATCAGTACGCCCGAGATGGCGGCGACCCTGACGTCGAGCGTGCTCTCGATCATGCCCCACATCCGGATGGGAAGCATATCGGTCCGTGCGTTGGACAGGAACAGGGAGACGGGGACATTGTCGAGCGAGGCGATGAAGGCGAGGAATGCGCCGGCGGCAATGCCTGGGGTGATCAGCGGTAGAGTGATGCGGCGGAAGGTGTACAGCCGGCCGGCGCCGAGGGCCGCCGAGCTCTCAAGCAGGACCGGATCGAGTTGGGTCAGGCTCGCAACCGTGGTCCGAAACACGAACGGCGCGATAACGATGAAATGGCCTATGGTCAGCAGCCAAAGCGAGGGTCGATAGCCGAGCAGTGTGAAAAACATCAAGGTGGCCAGCCCGTACGCGAGCGTTGGTAGAATGAGGGGCGCGAGGAAGGCGGCTTCGAGTGCCCGTGCGCCCGCCGTCCGAAGGCGCGCAATTGCCAGTGCCGCCGGCACCGCCAGCAGCGTTGCCAGCGACGTCGCGAGCGTCGCTACCCAGAGGCTGTTGTAAGCGGCGTTGTGGATATGGCTCGAGCGCGCGGGATCGAACAGGGCGACATACCATTGCGTCGAGAGCTGTGGCGGCGGGAACTTGAGCGCTGCCGACGTCGTGAACGACGTCATCAGCACCACGATCACCGGCCCGACCAGGACCGCGATGCCGAGGCATGCGAGGAGCCCGATCACCACGACGTAGCTGCGGTCGGTCCACGTGTTGAGGTGTCCGGTCATGCCTAGTGTCCAGATTCCGAAGTTCGCCAGGCTTCGATGCTCATGTCCCGAGCGAACTTCGGATTCAAAAGGGACACTAGGATAATAATCCTGCTAGTGTGATTCAGATCGAGAAATTCGCTCGATACCGTGCCGCGAGCTCTGGCGAATTTCTCGATCATCACACTACCGCCGTCCTATTTGCTGCGCGGATCGATCAGCCGGCCAATCGCACCGAGTGCCAGGATGCCGGTGAGGACCGAGATCAGCAGCATCACCGAGGCCACTGCCGCGAACGGCCAGTCGGAGATCACCATCGCCTGCTGCCAGATGACGGAAGGAAGGTAGACCAGCCTGCCACCGCCGATCACCGACTGGGAGATGAAAGCCGTGGTCGAGCTTGCGAAGACGAGTGTGGCGCCGGCGATCCATCCCGGCACGCTCAGCGGCAGCAGCACCCTGAAGAAGGTGCGCCAGTGCGACGCGCCGAGCGAGCGCGAGGCCTCGACGAGGCTGCGGTCGATGCCCTGCACCACCGCAAGCAGCGGAAGCAGCATGAGCGGCATCTCGATCTGCATCAGCGCAATGATCAGGCCGTATTGGGTTTGCAGCAGCGGCACTGGCGCCGTGGTGATGCCGAGGGCAATCAGCGTGTTGTTGATGACCCCTTCGCGCGAGAGTATGGCGATCCAGGCGAACGTGCGCACGACGACCGAGGTCAGAAGTGGCAGCACGATAATGAACAGCAGCAGCTTCCGTGCGAGCGGCGATGCAGCATAGAAGACGAGTGCTAGCGGGTAGGAGAGCAGCGTCGCCGCCAATACCGTCGCGATGCCGAGCAGGATCGTCTGCCAGACGACACCGACATAGAAGGGGTCGGACAGGAACCTGATCCACTGACCAGGCCCCATCCGGGTCAGCTCGTTGTCCTCGTGGAAGCTGACCCAGAACAGCAGCAGCAGCGGCGCCGCGAAGAACGCCATGTAGGCGAACGCGAGCGGCGTCGCGAGACGCCACTCGATCCGCTCCTTTGCCTCGGCCGGCGCGCCTACGGGTGGCACTACCGCATCCGCTGTGGTCGCCGCCATCGGTCTACTTCGTGACTTCCTTGTTGAAGCGCTCGATCCACTTCGCACGCAGCGGATTGATCTTGGTCCAATCGTGCGTCACAAACTTCGACAGCTCATCGAGGCTCTTGATCGGTAGATCGCCGCTGAGTGCCACATCCTTGTTGACCGGGAGCATTTGCGCCGACGACTTGAGCAGTGCGTCCTGCACCGGCGCCGAGATGGCCGTGTCGATGTACTTGTAGGCGTTCTCCTTGTTGTCGGCGCCCTTGGTGATGTGGAGCGTCGTACCGAACGTGATGGTGCCGGACTCGGGCGCCGCAAACTCGATGTCGACGCCGCGCGCCTTCAGCGAGGCAACGTTGTTGGTGTTCGTGTAGGTGATGTCGATCTGGCCCTGCTGGAAGAGGCCCGGCACGGCAGCGGGCGCCATGATGGCGGCGACCTTCGGGAGCGCCTTCTTGATCGTCTCGAAGATCGGCTCGACGTCGGTCTCAGATCCGCCGAACGCCTTCGCCATCTCGATCAGTGACACGGTACCGAACGTCGTCTGGAAGCCGGTGAGGCCCAGGCGCGACACGTAGGGCTCTTCGAACAGGTCCTTCCAGCTCTTCGGCTTCGGCAGCTTCTTCGGATTGTAGACGATGCCGACGAGCTGCGTGTTCACGGCCACCCCCCACTGGTCGATGCTGCCCGCCGGCAGCTTGCCGGCGTTGGTCAGCTTCGACCCGTCGAAGGGCTCGAACAACCCGCGCTCCATGGCCGTTACGCGCGGACCAGGATCGAGCACGAAGCAATCGAATGGCGGAAGCCCGCGGGCCGCTTGGACCTTCGCCACCTGATCGACAGCGAACAACGGCTCCAGCGCGAGATCGACATCGTAAGCCTTCTTCAGAGCCGGGGCGACGACAGTGCGATACTGCTCGTCCCAATTGCCCGGGTAGATGGCGGCGGTGACACCGCCCTTGGCGTGAGCAGGCGTGCCGAACAGCGAGGCGCCGCCGAGCGCGGCCGCGCCCGCCATGAGTTGACGCCGGTCGAAGCGGTACGAGGTCATGAAATGCTCCCTTGGCTTGAACTGGTCGAGGATGGTGTTGCGAAAACGGAAGGGACCGCGTCGGGGCGCACGCCGAGCCAGACGGCGTTGCCGGCCTGGCGGGGGGCACCAACACGCTGTTCGACGACCTTGATGGTGTTGCCGCGACCGTGCTCGAGCTCGTGAATGGTTTGAGACCCCATCGGCATTGCGAGACGGTGGCGTGCCGCGATCAATCCGTCGGCCGGCTCGGAATGGAGAACGAGCTGCTCGGGGCGGACGCTCACGATGACGCGCGCGCCGACGGCGACCGGATCCTGCCCTCGCCCGATAACTACTCCACCGTGGTCCAGCTCGACCTTGACGCCGTCGGGCCCCGCCGAGACGACGCGTCCTTCCAGCCGATTGGTCGTGCCGATAAAGCCGCTGACGAACAGGCTCGCCGGCCGGTCATAGACCTCGACCGGCGTGTCGCACTGCTCGATCTTTCCCTTGTTCATGACGGCGACGCGATCGGCGACGCCCATCGCCTCGTCCTGGTCGTGCGTCACGAGGATCGCCGTGAGGCCAAACTCGCGCTGCAGACGTTTGATCTCGATCTGCATGTCGAGGCGCAGGTTTTTGTCGAGCGCGCTGAACGGCTCGTCCAGAAGCACGACGGAGGGATCGACAGCCAGCACGCGCGCGAGTGCCACGCGCTGCTGCTGGCCGCCGGAGAGCTGCCGCGGCAGCCGCTCCTCCATGCCGGTCAGGTGGACGGCCTCGATCAGCCGGTCGACCCGCCCGCCGATCTCGCTCCGCGGGGTTCCGCGCGCTTTGAGGCCGTAGGCGACGTTCTCCCGCACCGACATATGGGGAAACAGCGCGTAGTTCTGGAACACGATGCCGATGTTGCGCAGATTGGGAGGCCTGTCGTCGATGCTCCGGCCATTGATCAGGATGCTTCCCGATGTCTGGCGCACGAAGCCGGCTATGATGCGCAGTAGAGTCGTCTTGCCACAGCCCGAGGGACCGAGCAGCGCCATGATCTCGCCGGCGCGCACCATCAGCGAGACGTTGTCGACAGCCACCATCGTGGCGTAGCGATGGGTTACGGCATCGATATCGACTGTGCTGCCGACAGCGTGTGCGGGCGCACCTGCGATCCCACCCTCCAGCCTTTGCCCATCTGCCATTCGATTCCCATCCGCCAACACCCGCGTTATCCGCGCTGCAGGCGTCTGATCATCAGGTTAGCAACGGCCGTGCCATCCTGAACAATGCCGTGAGGAGCCGTTCGACAGAGCGTCTGATCGCACGCAAACACTTGTGCGGAATGAGTTTACCGCCGCGTCGAAGAGCTTGTCGAAATCGCTATTGAGCTGAGCGGCCGGATGTGGGCAATGGGTAGCGCCCACCTTCGATGCATCGTGCGCAGAAAGTGGGCAGATCCGCGCGAGCGTTGCGCGGAGAGCCCTCCTCGCACATGCTCCAGTCATGCGCACTGTCCATCTCATCAATCCCAATACCTCCACCGCGACCACGGCCATGATGCTGGCGCGCGCGCGGGAGGTCGCGCCGGCGAGCCTTTCAATCGAGGGGCTGACCGCCGAGTTCGGCCCGATGATGATCACTGAGCCGGAGGCGCTTGCAGCGGCGGCCGATGCGGTTGTGCAACTGATGCCCCGTCTCACCGGCGACGGCGTCATCGTCGCGGCCTTTGGGGATCCCGGCGCCGATCGGCTCGCATCACGCCTGTCGGTGCCGGTCGTCGGGATCGGCGAGGCAGCCATCCGGACCGCTGGCCGCGGGGGTCGGCGCTTCGCCATTGTCACCACGACACCGAGGCTCGCCTCCAGCATTCGCGCCCACGCTGGAAAGCTCGGCTTTGCGGACGGGCTCGCAAGCCTCCGCATCACGACGGAAAATCCCGCCGCGCTCGTCACTGACCCGCTACGGCTCGAAGCGGCGCTGCGGGTTCTCGTCCGGCAGTGCGCCGAGCAGGATGGCGCCGAGGCGATCATCATCGGAGGTGGCCCTCTCGCCGACGCCGCCCGAGCCCTCGCGGCTGGCTCTGCAGTCGAGATCATCGAGCCGGTTGCTGCGGCCGTCGCGGCGATGGCACACGCGCTCAACGCCTCGCCCTGACTCTGGCGGGCCTGAAAACCGAGTAGAGGTCTCCCATGCCGATTGCCTTGCCGCCAACCGATCGAGATTTCCGGGGCTATGCCGGCAACCCACCGCCAGTGCGCTGGCCGCACGGGGCGCGGCTCGCCGTGTCGGTCGTCGTCAATGTCGAGGAGGGTGCCGAGCTGAACCTCGCCATGGGAGACGAGCGAAATGAAGCGATCTATGAGGTGACGGATCTCGTCGAGGGTGCGCCGAACCTCTGCATGGAGAGCCACTTCACCTATGGCACGCGCGCCGGTTGGCCTCGCGTTCGCGCCGCCTTGAAGCGACATGGCGTGGCGGCCACGATGAACTGCTGCGCGCGCGCAGCAGCACTTTCACCCTGGCTCATTCGCGAGGCCGTTGCAGATGGGCACGAGATCTCGGCGCATGGCTGGCGATGGGAGCGTCAGGCGAACATGGGTGAGGAGGAGGAGCGCGAGATCATCGCGAGATCGACAGGCGTGCTTGCCGAGATCGCGGGAACACCGCCCGTCGGCTGGCACTCGCGCTCGTCGGCCTCAATGAACACGCGCCGCCTGCTCGTCGAGCACGGCGGCTTCCTCTACGACTCGAACGCCTACGACGATGACATGCCTTACGTGCTCGATGTCTGCGGCCGGCCGCACGTCGTGCTGCCCTATGCTTTCGACACCAACGACATGCGCTTCTTCAACAGCCATGCGTTCGTGCAGGGCGAAGACTTCGCGCGCTACTGCATTGCCGCCTTCGACCGGCTCTACGAGGAGGGCAAGGATGCGCCGCGCATGATGTCCGTGGGTCTGCACTTGCGCATCATGGGCCGACCGGCCCGCATCGGTGGCCTGGAAGCTTTTTTGGCGCACGCTGCATCAATGCCAGGCGTGTGGTTTGCCCGTCGCGACGAAATTGCCCATTCTTGGCGCGCCGGTCTCGGCCTGCCCGGCTGGTCCCTCTCGTAGTCGGCAGTTTCGTTCGGAGAGCAGTGCAGCTCCTTCTCGGCCTCCAATTGCGGACACCTGTTGGCCCGCACGTTGGACCAACCACGCCGAACTCTGAGCGATGGTCTGTCTTGGGTGCCTCGACGCAACAAGACCAAACGCACAAACCGACCACTTCGCACTGCAAGTGCTTTGGGCCGCTGTGAATATCGTTTGCGTGCGGGCCGCAGAAGTGGACGATTTCAGACCCAGGCTCGTAGTCGGTATGAGGCGCCGTACTTGCAGTAATCGATTGCGGCACTCCACGGTGCAGCAAGCAGTCCATCGGCGGCCAAGCTGGCACGCATTCTAACGACCGCCGCAAGGCGAAGCGCAGCATCAGCGATGATTGTGAAGCTCAATAGCTGTGGCGGCTCCGGCCACCGGCGCAGGTGCTTGCGCATTCCATGGCGCGCGCAGTCAATAAAACCTCATCCGGGCATTCGAGCACGAATAGAACAACCACATAGGCTATCTGCATCATTGTCGTCTCTTGAATGGCGGGAGCCGACATGTCATCGGCTCCCACCCGTTCGTGCTTAGAAATCCATGCCTGCACCCGGCATGGGCGCTGGAGCAGACTTCTTCGGCTTCTCGGCGATCATCGCTTCCGTGGTGATCAGCAGGCTCGCAACGGATGCCGCATCCTGCAATGCAGTTCGGACCACCTTGGTTGGGTCGATGATGCCTTTTCCGACGAGGTCGACGTACGTTCCGGTCTGTGCGTCATAGCCCCAATTGTAGGAGCCGTTCTCGAGGATCTTGCCTACGATGACCGATCCGTCCTCGCCTGCGTTCTGCGCGATCTGCCGCGCAGGCGCCTGCGCGGCACGACGAATAATGTTGATGCCGATCTTCTGATCCTCGTTGTCTACCTTCAGGGCATCGAGGGACTTCAACGCGCGCAGCAATGCGACGCCACCACCGGGCACGATGCCTTCCTCGACGGCTGCGCGTGTCGCATGTAGTGCGTCATCGACACGGTCCTTGCGCTCCTTGACCTCGACCTCGGTCGCACCGCCGACCTTGATGACAGCGACGCCGCCGGAGAGCTTGGCCAGACGCTCCTGAAGCTTCTCGCGATCGTAGTCGGACGTTGTCTCCTCGATCTGCGTCTTGATCTGCTTCACGCGGGCTTCGATATCGGTCTTCTTGCCGGCGCCATTGACGATGGTGGTGTTCTCCTTGTCGATGGTCACCTTTTTTGCCCGGCCGAGCATATCGAGAGTGACGTTCTCGAGCTTGATGCCGAGATCCTCGCTGATGACGTTACCGCCAGTCAGCGTGGCTATGTCCTCCAGCATGGCCTTGCGGCGATCGCCGAAGCCCGGCGCCTTGACGGCCGCGACTTTGAGGCCGCCACGCAGCTTGTTGACGACGAGCGTCGCCAGCGCCTCGTTCTCCACCTCCTCCGCCACGATGAGCAGCGGTTTACCGGTCTGCACGACGGCCTCGAGCAACGGCAGCATCGGCTGCAAACCGGAGAGCTTCTTTTCGTGGATCAGGAGGTAGGGATCTTCCAGTTCGACCGTCATCTTGTCGGCATTGGTGACGAAGTACGGCGAGACGTAGCCCCGGTCGAACTGCATACCCTCGACGACATCGAGCTCGGTCTCGAGGCTCTTGGCTTCCTCGACGGTGATCACGCCGTCATTGCCGACCTTCTGCATGGCCTCCGCGATCATGCGGCCGATCTCGGCATCACCATTGGCAGAGATGGTACCGACCTGCGCGATCTCATCGTTGGAGGTGACCTTCTTTGAGCGCTCCTTCAGACTCGTGACCACCGCATTCACCGCGAGATCGATGCCGCGCTTGAGATCCATTGGATTCGAGCCAGCGGCAACCGAGCGCGCGCCTTCGCGTACGATCGCTTGCGCAAGGACGGTGGCGGTAGTGGTGCCATCGCCGGCGAGATCGTTGGTCTTACTTGCCACCTCGCGCAACATCTGCGCGCCCATGTTCTCGAACTTGTCCTCAAGCTCGATCTCTTTGGCGACCGAGACGCCATCCTTCGTGGTGCGAGGCGCACCGAAGGATTTCTCGATGACGACGTTGCGTCCCTTGGGACCGAGCGTCACTTTCACCGCGTCGGCGAGAATATCGACGCCTTTGAGCATCTTCTCGCGAGCGTCATGAGCGAATTTCACTTCCTTGGCTGACATAGTTGTGTCTCCGGATGAGGGTCGGCACCTCGGTCGGGGCCGGCGGTACCCAATACGCGCCCGCACGCAGCCCACATTTCACGCGGCCGATCGTTGAAAACCAGTACGGATGAAGCGGATGAGGTTCGTGCGCGTCAGGCGGCGGCCTTGAGCTTCCCCCGATTTTCGAGAATGCCGAGGATGTCGCTCTCTTTCATAATCAAGAGCTCCTCGCCGTCGATCTTCACCTCAGTCCCCGACCATTTGCCAGCACAAAATCGCCGGCCTTCACGTCGAGCGGCGTCAGCTTGCCGTGCTCGTCGCGCGCTCCGGGACCGACGGCGATCACTTCGCCTTGCTGAGGTTTTTCCTTGGCCGTGTCGGGAATGATGATGCCGCCGGCCGTCTTTTGTTCGGCATCGATGCGGCGAACCACAACACGGTCATGCAGGGGGCGAAACTTCATGTCTGACCTCCAATAGAGTGCCCTAACCATGTGTCAATCATGAGAGCGGGCCTCTGGAGCTCCCGCTCTCGGCTCGCCATCTAGGTGGCGAATCTGGCACTCGCAAGAGGGGATTGCCAAAAATTTTGAGGCTCCCCCTTGAACAGGCAAGAGCCATTTCCTAGCTCGGGATCGGGCGGTCCTTTGGGTCGCCTATGAAGATGAAAAGACGGAACTATCCGTGGTTGTCGCTTCGTAAAGGAGGATAGCTATGGCGACACTTGATTTCACTCCCCTCTACCGGTCGAGCATCGGCTTTGACCAGCTGCCAACCCTCCTCGCACATGCGCTGCAGCGCGACGAGACAGGCTTTCCCCCCTACAACATCGAGAAGGTGGCCGAGGACCACTACCGTATCACGCTAGCGGTGGCGGGCTTCAGCTCTGACGACATCGAGATCGTCAGCGGGCACAGCAAATTGACCGTGCGCGGCAAGGCGAAGGAGACTGGTTCTGGGACCTATCTCCATCGTGGTATCGCCGGTCGCGCCTTCGAGCGCCAGTTCGACCTTGCCGAGTATGTCGAGGTCACCGGCGCCACGCTCGAGAACGGCCTTCTGGAGATCGCACTCAAGCGTGAGCTGCCGGAGGCCCTGAAGCCGCGCAGCATTCCGATCGGCACGACTGCGTCGGACGGGCAGGCCGTCGATGGTCCATCGCGACCTGCGGCTCTGCAGGCAGCCTGAGCGTCACGTCTCCAACGCTACAGGAGCACAGCGATGCTTTGCGCTGAATGCCTGACGCTGCGCGAGACGCGCCCTCGACCGCTGTGGCCGGTGTCTGAGTTAGCGGGCACTCCGCCGCTCATGCCGGTTGCGGCGGGCGGCCTCTCGGGGCGGCCGCGCTGCCGGATCTTTCCTGTCGGACGTCTATGGGTTCTCCAACTTGAAACGCCGAGCGGGTGGCTGATGGGCGAAGTGCCTCCCGAGCCTCCGCTGCGGATCAAGTTCCGAACCCTGCCAGCAGCGGTCAACCACGCCGTACTGATGGGCTATGACTACCGGATCATCACGCCGACGCCGGTCGCACGCCTCCAAGAGCGCGGTAGGCGGCCAGCACACGCCGAGAGGCAAAGTCCGTTCAGACCAGCGAATTGGGGACAACAAGACGGAGCCCTGACATGAGCCTCAGATCACTCGTCCAGTAGGGCGCAAAGTCTCAAAACACGTAGGGCGGGATTCCGGCAGGATGATCTGTGCGGTTCCCGCCCGAGACCAATTCAATCCGTCAAATGGTGGGGAGAAGAATGGCACCCAATCTTTCCGGAAAGACGTTTCTCATCGTCGAGGGATCTCTGCTTGCCGGTACGGAGCTCGCCGATGCCTTCGGCCGTTGCGGCGCGCGTGCTCATCTCACTGCAAATGTAATCAATGCGTTCAGCCTGCTCAGGCGCTCGCAATTCGACGGTGCCGTGATCGATCACGGCCTCCACAACGAGGCCTTCGATTTGTGTCTGGAGCTGCGCGATCTCGGCATTCCCTACATCTCCTGCAAAGCACCGCACAGGTTGCAGAAGGCCGCCTCGCTAAAGCGCGATGCCGATCACGCGGTGTGGCGTATCGGCGATATTCTCGCAAGTCGCGCCGACCTCGATGTTGGATACTCCGCGATCAAGCAACCCGCCTACGAATCGAGCGCTTCAGTCAGTTAGGTCTCGATCGTAACGTCTGAGTGCGTGGCGCACTACTTCCTATAGCGGACGCGATCGGCGGCGCTGGTTGCGCCGCCGATCGAGCCTTATGGGGTGACGGCTCCACGAGGGAGTGGCCGTACGTCGAACGGGAGGTCGACCTTCGCCCCGAATGGCAGCGATAGAAAAGCATACTTGCTTCGTACTGCAGGTAGTGACGCTCCCGCCAGAGCGCCGGTCCCTGAATGCATCGCTGCGATCAGCCGCTACGATACGCTCACCCAAATCCAATAGGTCACGCCTTCGCGAAAGACCTCCAGACGAAAGCGACCCATCCGCGATGAAGCCGCATCAAACACATCCGAAGGGCTGCGCACATTGGTCATGTCGACCCTGGTTATGACATCGTCGGGCTTTAGCCCCGTAGCTGAGAGATCGTCGCCCACTGTCAGAACTCGCGCACCCTGCACTAGTCCGAATGCCTTGAACCCCGGCAGCAGGGCGCCAAGCGTCAGCCCCGTCAGCGAGGACAATTGCATTGGAGCTCCTTCCGGCGCGGCAGGCACGGGCAGGTCGGCGACCGCGATCGTAAGTTCCATCCGCTCGCTGCCACGCACCAGGGCAACCCGCAATTGCATCCCGATGGGCGTCGTCGACACGCGCGAAACGTAGTCGGCGTGGCTACGAATGGGCCGGCCATCGATCGCGACGATAACGTCGCCCTTTTGTGCGCCCGCTGCTGCCGCGGGCGATCCCGGCAGAACGGCCGTGACAGCGGCGCCACGCGTCAGCGACAGGTTCATTGCGCGCGCCATTTCATATCCAATGTTCTGTGTAATGAAGCCGAGCGTGCCGCGCTTGAAGGTGCCGGTGGCAATCAGTTCGGCGGCGATCGCGCGTGCGAGATTAATCGGCACTGCAAATGAAATGCCTTGTGTGCGGAGCTTTGCGCTTCCCGTCGCCGTGTTGAGACCGACCAGTCGTCCGTCCAGATCGACGAGCGCGCCGCCGGAGTTGCCCGGATTGACAGCAGCATCGATCTGGATGAAATCCTCGAAAATTCCGTAACCAACGTCCGAGCGCATGAGCGCACTCACGATGCCCTGCGAGGCGCTTCCCTCGAGACCGAACGGACTGCCGACAGCGCAAATGAAGTCTCCTATGCGCAGTCGATCGGAGTCACCATAGGGGACAGCCACCAGGTCGCGGATATCAGTCTGGAGCACTGCAACGTCGGTAGCGACATCCTTGCCGATGAGACGAGCTTCGGCGGTCCGGCCATCGGATAGCGAAAGTTCTATGTGCTTGGCATCGACGATTACGTGGTGATTGGTGAGGATGATACCTTTCTCCGAATCGACGATGACGCCGGAGCCGCCGCTGCGGAACGGTTCCATGGTGGATGGCGCCGGCTGAGCACTAGGTGTGAGCAAAATTGGCCGTTTCCGCTCTCCCGTGACCAGAATACTGACGACCCCGGGCATCACACGCTCGAGCATCGGCGCGAGCGAAGCAGTTGACTTGGCGCCACTGGCTTGAGGCATTTGTGCTGATGGCTGGCTTCCGGCCGAGCCGGCAAGCGCTAGTGCAGTAAGAATCGTAAGAAATGATCTGCACATATGGGTCATGCTTCTCTCCGGTACATTCGCTTGAACATACCTTTCTGAGCAACACGGATTCCGTCCGTTTTCGCGGACCGAATCCGCGCCCAAATCGTCTGGGGGTCAGGATGCAGACGACCTCTATCGCTCAGTTGGGCTTCACCATAGGCGGCATCGATGAGGCGCCTTCGGCTCGCAGCTTGTCGAAGAACTTCCTTGCGTCGAAGCTGGCCGGCATGCTCGCTCCTTCTGCCGCGAGCTTGTCGAAGAACGCCTTAGCGTCGAGTGGCTTGCTGTCCGACGCGCCTTCGGCCTGAAGCTTGTCGAAGAACTTCCTTGCGTCGAAGCTGGCCGGCATGCTCGCACCTTCCGCGGCGAGCTTGTCGAAGAACTTTCGCGCGTCGAAGCCTTGGGCGCTCACAGTAGCGGCGCCGAGCGCGAGCATTGCTGATATAATCGCGATGCGCGCGACCGATTTATGCATTTTCATGATTGGCACCTTTCTGACGGAGCTTGAGACAACCGGCCTCCCACGCTCTGAACCGTAAGCACAGCGCTGTCTTTGGAAGGCGCCCCACTCATCTATGGGAGCAACAATCAATCGTCCAATAGCGGCTAGTTATCGAGCCGATAGTCTCTGCGCATTGTCACGCGCAGCGTGCCAGATTCATGTGGTCATCAGGATTGCGGAAGAAGTGCGCATTGCGGGAGCCAACGAAGCCTGTTCGTTCTACCGAGACGTGCGCGAATTGTCCGGAGTCGGGCGCGTCGGCAGGCGTCGGTCGAACTATTGCTGGTTCTGCGTGCCCCGGCGCGGCTGGGCATTGCGCGGCTTGCGACAATGGATATTGGCCGCTTGGCCTAAGGAGTCCGCGCGATCGTCCATCTATGCGTTGCGGCAAGGCGCAAGAAGCTTTGACCCACCATGGACAGCTGTCGTCCGCGCAGGCTGACGAGACCCACTGTACGTCTGATCTCAGGACCAACAAGCCGCTTCCTCACGATTCCGGGTAAGCACTTGATGCTTCCGGGAATGATCGCGCAGCCGTGTCCCGACGCGATCAACTCCTGTATCCAATCCTCGCGTTCGCTAGCGTAAATCATTCTGAATTTGAATGGCCAGCGACCTTGCGTCGCCTCAAAATACGCGTCGAACTCGCAGTTCAATCGCTCCAGGTAAGGTTCACCTTCGAGCTGACTGAGTTCCACGACATCGCCTGCGCAAAGGGGGTGGCCGTCCGGCAGAGCAACCTCGAAGCCGTCATTGAAAAGTGGTTGGAATGCAACCTCGTCCGGTATGTCGGGCTGCGCTGTGATGCCGATCTCTATTTCATTGGTCAGGAGTAGACCCAGAACGGTTGGTGCGTCTACTTCCTGGATCGATATCTCAGCGTCGGGAAATTGCTCACGCAGTCGACCGAGTATCCTGACAATATGAGTAGGGGCGATGGTGCAAACGACGCCAAGGCGCAGAGTTGTCGTGTTCTCTTCCACCGCCAGTTTGGCATCTTGCGTAATGTCCGCCAGTCCGCGTTGGATCTCTTCAAATTTCGGGAGCAGCCTGCGCCCGAGAGCTGTGAGTTCAATCCGGCCCTGTCGGCGATAGAACAACTCGCCACCGAGGTTGGTTTCCAGCTTCTGAATGGCCCTCGTCAGCGCAGGTTGAGAAACCCCGCACTCTGATGCGGCCTTTGTGAAGTTCAGCAGGCGAGCGGCGGAAATGAAGTATCGCAATTCATGAGTTTGCATCAGTGCCTCTTGCCCGCTCGACTTCACGGAACTCTCACCACACTTGCACACCAATGGGAGTATCGGCAATTGACGGCGTGCAGAAATGCCGCCGCTCGCACGACCACCAGCCAGCCGGACGGCGCACGGTGTAGAGGGGCGCAGCTCGCCGCGTCCAATAGCTTATGGGTGTGGAGTAGTGCCTGGCCTCGTCACCGAGGAAGTACTTTGCGCCGACGTCTCAGGGCTTCGGCAGCTCCCTGAGCTGGACTGATCGAGGCACGTGCGCGTCGAGGATCAGGTTACAGGCGACCGCACCACAATACTCGCTCGCCCGCGTACATTGCGAAACAGCTCTAGCGATCCTGAAGCTCCGTCTTAGATCCATTCGCTAAAGTGCGAAGCATTGCCGCTTCCTTCTGAAGCTCATCAACGCGAATATTGAGCAGGTCGCGGATGCTTACCATGCCGCATGCGCGATTGCCTTCTACCACTGGGATGTGACGGATGTGGTGCGCATGCATGGTCGAGGCAACTTTCGCCACGTCGTCGTCCGGTGAGCAGGTAATCACGTCCTTTGTCATGATCTGAGATAGGGGCATGCTATAAAGATCGGCTTTGTGGATGCAAAGGCTGTAGGCGACGTCTCGCTCCGAGATAAAACCATCGATCGTGACGCCATCTTCGCTCACGACCACTGCGCCGATGCGGTGCTCGCGCAGCAGCTGTGACAATGCCGCGACACTGTCAGATGGTTTGGCAGTGACAACTACGGCGCCTTTTCGCTTCAGAATCTCCGAAACATTCATGCGCCCACCGTTCTCGCTCTCTCTTCAGGGTTAGCTAGATAGTAGCGCTTGTCAGATCGAGCCGCCAGCCTTTGAAGCCTGTCTGCTAAAAGTACCCGTTCTCGATCGCACCTTAGCGGGCGGGACAAGACGCTGATTTTGCTGAAAGCCACTGAGCATGGATGGTCCAACATTGGATTGCCGTGCCAAGTACGTTTGCAATACAGTTAGAAAATAGCGTGATCTCCTCGCTCAGTAGAGGCATTGCCTTCGATCAGGCGCGCATAGAAGTCAAAGAGTGTTTCTGATCCGGCAGACGGTGTGGCGCTTGCGTCGTAGCGCCCGGTCGCCGGATCCAGGACAAGCATGGACTCCGTCGCATAGTAGCGCGCGATGCGTGCCAATTCGGCTTTCTCCCCCAGCGGGGGTACAATACGACCGAGCCCCCCCAGCAAAGCCACGATCGTGTCCAGCAGTGCAATCGGGACGTGATGAAAACGGGGTTCGCGATTGAGCAGTCGAAACAGATGTTCTCCTTGCTGTATCGGTGTTATCGCATCTCCCGGGCCGCCGATTGGGAGTACGCGATTGTACCGACTTTCGTCGTCCAGACATTCGACGATGAAGCGGCTCAGATCACCGTCGCTGATGGGCTTGCAGGCCGTCAGGGTACCGCTGCCAAATACCACGAACGGCTTGCCCCGCTTCAGCCTATCAATCTGCCCCGACAGAGATTTGAAGTATGCAGTGGGCCTCACGATCGAGTACGTGAGGCCCGAGTTCATTAGCACCCTCTCTAAAGCCAGCTTGGCGTTCTGAAAGGCCAGAACGGGCTTCTGAACGCAGATCGCCGACAGCAGAATCATGTGTTTGACACCTGCAGCATGTGCCGCTGACAGAGCGTGAACATGGGCCTGATAGTCGATGGCCCACGCATCTTTGGGTGCGCCGGTGCGTGAGGCTAGGCAGGATACCAGAACATCAAAATGTTCACCGCGAAAGCCGTCGCCAGCAAGAGATGCAGGATCGGTCACATCGCCGAATCTAAGCATAGCGCCGTCCAACAGCCGCGCACGAGCATCCGGTGCGAGGCCGCCGCTTGCGCCCGCTCGAGCGCGGACAAAGCACACCACCTCGTGGCCGTCCTGCACAAGTGCGCGAGCGGTGGCGCGCCCTATGGTCCCTGTGGCGCCCAAGACGAGCACTCGCCTCGGTTGGCGCCTGCCCAACGTGCCAAGGGGCGTTTCGTCAATCATGTGAGGACATCAGAACGGGTGATTCCATGGCGATAACGCGCTCCAATCTTCTCGTGGCCCCGCTGGCATTAGGAGCGCCTTGCGGCTTGCGTCATAACATTCTGCTCCGCCGAGTTGACGGTCATCGAGTATGATCTTGTAGATGCGGAAGGGGTATGCTTTGCACACGTTTCGAACGCGGCTTGTGGCGGCACTGGTTGCAGTTCTGTGCATTGGCATAGGAGTCTGGTGGCTTGAAAGCGAGCGCTCCGGCATTTCGATTACGCCACTGACAGTAGGCACGACACCTGCAACCGTCTACCAGCGCTCGGGCGACATAAAGGCACCCGCCGTCATCATAGCGCACGGATTTGCAGGTTCGCGCCAGCTCATGGAAGCCTATGCATTGACACTCGCCCGGGCCGGCTATGTTGCCGTGTCCTTCGATTTCGAAGGCCACGGGCGCAACCCGACACCCATGTCCGGAGACGTTACAAGTATTGATGGCACGACCCAGCTTCTAATCCGTGAGATCGGTCGCGTGATTGATGCCGTGCTTGCGCTGCCATCAGTCGACGGGCGCGTCGCGCTCCTGGGTCATTCGATGGCGTCCGATATAATTGTGCGCCGAGCGCTGATTGATCGGCGCGTCGCGGCGACAGTGGCCATCTCGATGTTCTCAGAGGCCGTCACGAGCACCGAGCCCCGCAATCTGCTGATCATATCGGGGGAATGGGAACCATCTCTGCGCGCAAATGCGCTGGTGAATGTCCGCCTCGCTCAGCCCTCGGTCAACGAGGGAGAGACTGTCGGAGATCCGACAGCATCCACGGGGCGCCGGGCCGTCGTCGCGCCGCATGTCGAGCATGTCGGCGTGCTCTATTCCACGACTGCTTTGCGCGAGGCGCGCGAGTGGCTCCACGCTGTGTTGGGACGGTCGAGCAATGGTACTGTCGCCGCGACCGGTGGACCTATCGTCCTACTGCTGCTTGGCATCGTGATCTTGGCTTGGCCGCTCACAAACGTGTTGCCCCGAAGCGATGCTGTGCCGACCGCTCTGCCATCTCGCATGTTTTGGGCTCCTGTACTCATCCCTGCGGGGCTGACACCCGTCATTCTCACGTTTGTCGACACTCGCTTCCTGCCAGTACTCGTCGCCGACTATCTGACCGTCCATCTTCTGTTGTACGGCGCCATTGCACTTGGTTTGATGATGTGGGGCGGGGTGAGGATCGGTCCGATCTCGTGGGTCTCGGCCCTTGCTCTCGCGAGCTACGGCATTTTCGTGTTTGGCGGCGCGCTCGATCGCTACGTCGCTTCGTTCACCCCTAATGCGGCCAGGTTACCCATCATATTCACGATTGCCATCGGAGCGCTTCCCTACATGCTGGCCGACAGCTTGTTGACGCTTGGCGGTCGCGCGGCGCTTTGGCGCGTTCTCATTGTGCGGGGTGTATTTCTATCATCTCTCGTCTTGGCGGTGGCACTGGATTTCAAGCGTCTCTTCTTTCTCCTGATCATATTCCCGCTGATCCTGCTCTTCTTCTCGATCTTCGGGTTGATGGGGGGCTGGGTCGGCCGCAGAACAGGCTCACCGGGTACAGTCGGCGTTGCGCTCGGCTTGATCCTTGCCTGGGCGCTGGGTGTCAGCTTTCCGATGTTTGCGCCCACGTAGCGCTGCGTCTATCGATCGGCCATTTCCTTGGCGAGCCCGCCCCGAAAACGCGACTTGCCCCGGATATCGGCTTCTTGGATCGCGGACAGGGCTGCGGCGTCGGGTAGCCCGGCGTTGCTCTCGAGTAAGCGACTTGCGAGCACGACGACCAGATCGTCCAGATCGTCGCGGTTGTTTCTCCAGCCGGTCACATGCTAGCCCCCTGATAGTATCTCGCCTTGAACATCGACGGCGACGGCAACGCGTTTGCCTCCGACGACAGCAGTCGTCCGCCAGATTCCGGTATTGTCCAATTCAAGTTCGGCCAGTTCGCGGTAACCCGACGCTTCCAACCGCCGCCGCGCTTCATACTTGGGAAAAGGGATGAGGCCGGGCGTCAAGTCGCCTTTCCCGCGATCGATGGGACCGGCTTCACCCTTATGCTGGCGCGCGCCCGCACTCGAACGCTCGAGTGAACCTTCGCAATAGAGCATGAACTCATCGCGACTGATCACACCAGGTTTCACCGTCTGGAACCGCGCGATGCGCAAGGCATCAGAATAGCCATGGACATCTTCCTTTTGCGTAACGGTCCCGTCGCTATCAACGTCGGCTTCTTTCCACAAAGAGCCGCAGTCACGCGGCGCCTGCGCAGCAGCCGGACCAACGATGCCGATAGCTGCAATTGAAAAAATCACGATCATACGCATGGCTATTCCCCTAACGACTCTGGGCCGGCACCAGGACAGCCACGGCTGCCGACGCCCCAACGATCCAAAGGAAAAAGATGAGCCCGAGATACTGCTCCATTGTAATTTTCTCCAATTGCTGTGTGTGGTTGCCGGTGTTGGATAGCGTCTCGGCAATAATGCTAAGAAGATCTGTGTGCAGTGGCTGAGCACCAAGCCTTGCGAGACTCTTCGAACTTCGGCACTTCGGAGATTCAACGACCATTTCAATCGTTTTGTTCCCGCGTTGGATCCTGGTTCCAGGGCGGCACGCAACTCGTTGCGTTTGTGAGGCTCTGCGCGATGCCCTTAAGCAGCTTGGCGGATCGAGGCGGATGTCCCGAAGTCGATGCGCCCGGGGGGGGTGCTCAGGAACCCTTGGCAACGGCCAGTCAGGTTGTCCCCACACTGAGCTATGTAAATTCTAGTTGACTGTAAAGTCGAGTTGACGAAAACTTGCTGGATGCTGACCTCTGCCGGGAAGCCCCGCGTCCAGTTGATCGCTGCTGTAGAGCTGTTGAAACCCATTACGTGGTTTCCGCCGATGTGGGCCTTGGCTTGCGGTGTTGTCTCCGCAGGCGTCCCTGTTGCCGGCAACGAGTGGAAGATCGTTCTGGGAATTGTCCTTGCCGGTCCCCTTGTTTGTGCCGCCAGCCAAGCAATCAATGACTGGTTCGACCGTCACGTCGACGCAATCAACGAGCCGTATCGGCCGATACCCTCGGGACGCCTCCCAGGGAGGAGTGCCGTAGCCATCGCATGGCTGTGGTCGCTGCTGTCGCTCGGCGTAGCGTCACTGTTGGGGCCCGTTGCTCTAGTCGCCACGGTCATCGGACTTGCGCTTGCGTACGCCTATAGCGCGCCACCGCTCCGACTGAAGCAAAACGGCTGGTGGGGCAATGCGGCGTGCGGCTTGAGTTATGAGGGCCTGGCGTGGGTAACTGGTGCGGCGCTCATGCTTGGCCGTTTGCCCGACTGGCCAATTTTGCTTCTGGCCCTCCTCTATAGCGTTGGCGCTCATGGAATCATGACGCTCAACGACTTCAAGTCCATCGAAGGGGACAAGCGCTCCGGCATACGGTCGTTGCCGGTTCAACAGGGGTGCTATCGCGCCGCTGTCACAGCGTGCTGGTTCATGCTCGCGCCACAGATCGGCGTGATCGCTCTCCTGCTTACTCAGGCGAAACCGGTCTATGCCGGCCTCGTTGTCGCTCTGGTGATCTCACAGTGTGCCTGCATGCGGCGGCTGCTCAAGGATCCGCTTCGATATGCGACCTGGTACAGCGCCATCGGAGTCACCTTCTTTGTATCGGGGATGATGGTCAGCGCAATCGCGATCAGCTGAATGAGGAAGTCTGCCCAATGAAGACGGTGCAATTTGGCTGGCTCGGCGTCGTTCGATTGGGTCTGGTGCAAACCTCGCTCGGCGCCATCGTGGTTCTGACCACATCGACAATAAATCGCGTCATGGTTGTCGAGCTCGCCCTGCCGGCGATGCTCCCCGGTGCGCTCGTTGCTCTTCACTACGCGCTGCAGATCCTCCGGCCACGCGTCGGGCATGGCTCCGACATCACGCGCCGCCGTACGCCCTGGATCATCGGTGGGATGGCCGTGCTAGCGCTTGGCGGAGTCGCGGCCGCAGCCGCGACGGCATTAATGGCCGTCAGCTTCTACGCGGGATTGGCTGTTGCAGTGCTGGCATTTGCCGCAATTGGTGGCGGTGTCAGTGCCGCTGGTACAACGCTGCTCGTACTCTTGGCAAAGCTGACGCCGCCGTCGCGACGTCCGGCAGCGGCGACTATCGTGTGGCTGATGATGATTGCGGGATTTGCCGTCACGGCGACAATTGTGGGGCAGCTCCTCGATCCTTTCTCGCTTGGCCGGCTGGTCATCGTCTCGAGTGTTGTCGGCTTGACCGCCTTCCTGATGACCGTGCTGGCGCTCCGCAATCTCGAGAGAGCCAATGCGTCGGATATTGCCGCTGACATCAAGGACTCCACCCGCGAGCGAGCCTTTGGCAAGGCGCTTCATAGCACTTGGGCAGATCAAAAAGCGCGCCTGTTCACGATCTTCATTTTCATGTCGATGCTGGCCTACAGCATGCAGGATCTTATTCTCGAGCCGTTCGCGGGTATCGTCTTCAATTATACGCCCGGGCAGACGACATCTCTGTCAGGACTGCATCATGGCGGCGTGTTCATCGGTATGGTTCTCGTGGGGGTATGTGGCACGCTGGTTGGCGGCCGACTGCTCGGTTCGCTGCGCCTATGGATGGTCACCGGCTGTATCGCATCTGCTTTAGCCCTAGCGGGCATCGTAGCGGCGGCTCTCGCGGAATGGGCCGCCATATTGCGGCCTTGCGTTTTCGCGCTGGGCGTCGCGAACGGCGCGTTCGCGATCGCCGCGATCAGCACCATGATGAGCATGGCAGGTGAAGGTCAAAAAGGTCGTGAAGGCATCCGAATGGGCGTGTGGGGTGCGGCGCAGGGCATCGCATTCGGATTGGGTGGATTCATCGGCACGGTCGCGATCGATGTAGCACGACTGACTATTGCGAACGATTCCAGCGCGTATGCGATCGTCTTCGCAATAGAGGGGGGACTGTTTTTGCTGGCCGCATCGATTGCATACCGGCTCGATGCGAGAAACGCGTGGGTAGAGGCCGGGTTGCCGCGCCTCGCCTGGTCGATTGGCGCGCCACTCGCGACGGGTTCACTGAAGCGGAGTGCCATTGATGACTGATACGGTGCTCTATGACGCCATTGTTGTCGGAGGGGGGCCGGCAGGAGCGACTGCCGCTACGGATCTTGCGGCAAAAGGATTGCGCGTTGCGATGATCGATCGCGGCGGGCGAATCAAACCTTGCGGCGGCGCTATTCCTCCCAAGCTGGTCGAGCAGTTCGCGGTACCGCAGCAACAGTTGGTCGCTCGCATTACTTCGGCACGGATGGTGTCTCCAGCCCGCGTGCACGTCGACATTCCCATCGAGGGGGGCTACGTCGGCATGGTAGACCGCGAGGTCTTTGACGAATGGTTGCGTGAAAGAGCAGTGTGTGCCGGCGCTCACCGTGTGAAGGGTACATTCCTTTCATTGCGACAGGAGAACGATGGTACGGCGACCGTCCTCTTCAATGAGAAGCCTGATGCTGGCGACGCTTCTGAAAGTGCAAATGGTCCGTTGGAGATTCGCGGGCGCGCTGTGATCGGCGCCGACGGTGCTTTGTCCAGGGTTGCCCGCCAGTGCATCCAGGGCGCAGCAAGGTCCAAGTACGTCTTCGCATATCACGAGATCGTAAGGGCACCGACGAGCACAGCCGCGGCGACTAATCCGATGACGCCAACCTTCGACGGCGAGCGCTGTGATGTGATCTACAATGGCGCGACGTCTCCGGATTTCTATTGCTGGATCTTTCCGCACGGTGGCAGCGTCAGCGTAGGAACCGGGAGCGCACGCAAAGGGTTTTCTCTCCGCTCTGCGGTGGCAGACATTCGGCGCGAGCATGGGCTGGAACATGTCGAAACTGTGCGGCGGGAGGCTGCGCCCATTCCGCTGAGGCCTTTGCGACGATGGGACAACGGTCGGAATGTCGTGTTGGCCGGCGATGCAGCTGGGACCGTCGCTCCAGCATCCGGGGAGGGTATCTATTACGCTATGCTGAGCGGGCGCTTGGCTGCCGGTGCTGTGTCCGCGTTTCTGCGCACCGGAGATGCGCGGGCCCTGGCCGGCGCGCGGAGAGCGTTCATGCGGCTGCATGGTCGGATTTTCTGGATACTCGGTGTCATGCAATACTTTTGGTACATGACCGACCGTCGGCGGGAGCGTTTCGTGGGCATCTGTAGGGATCGGGATGTGCAACGGCTGACCTTCGAGGCCTATATGCACAAACGGCTCGTCCGAGGGCGGCCGCTGACACACGTGCGAATCTTCTTCAAAGACCTCGCGCACCTGATCGGTTTGGCGAAGGCATAATGTCGTGGACGCAGACAACGCTCATTCCTATTGCAGTCGCTGCTGCGGCGGCTACGGCGGTCGCTGTTGTCGGCGCGCTCGCAACCGATACGGGGCCTTGGTATCAGCGTCTCGCGAAGCCGTCGTGGCAACCGCCCGATTGGCTGTTCGCTCCAGCCTGGACGATTATTTTTGCATTGATCGCAGCATCGGCGGTGAAGTCATGGTGGGATGTGCCCGCTGGCGGTGCACGGCAGTACGTTGTGCTGCTCTTTGTTTTGAACGGCGCGCTGAATGCACTTTGGAGCGTGCTGTTTTTCGCCCTGCGACGGCCGGATTGGGCGCTCGCCGAGGTATCGCTCTTGTGGCTATCCATCGTCGCGCTCATCTATTTTATCCGCGATTATTCCGAGTTGGGCGCGTGGTTTTTGGTCCCCTATCTCCTATGGGTGTCCTTCGCGAGCATTTTGAACTTTGCGATTGTGCGCTTGAACCCCAGGTCCTAAGCGCGGGCCATGCGCCAACACGGGAGTTGGGACGTGGAAGCCCTGTTCATAAGCGGGCGCATAGCCGACATCGCGCTGACCGTCATGATCGCCGAGGCCGTGCTTCTTTACGCATACCTCACGTATCGCGGTGGAGCGGAGCAATTTCGAACTCTTATCGCCAATCTCGCTGCAGGTGGTTGCTTGGTGGTCGCATTGAGGCTCGCACTCGTCGGCGCGGCCTGGCAGTGGATAGCGTTTGCCCTCGGGGCGTCTCTTCTGGCCCATGTTGTCGATCTCTGGTCGCGTCTGCGATCCTAAACATCGCCATAGCTCCTCGCCGCGACAGACGTTGCGACGGAGGCCGGTGATGCTCGCAACGTCCAGCAGTACTTCCGGCATCATAGAACAAGGTTCCAAGAGTTTCGCGTCGGCCGCGCGTCTGTTCCCCGCTGACAAGCGCGCAAGCGTACATCGACTGTATGCATGGTGCCGACACTGCGATGATCAGATTGACGGCGAGGTGCTGGGGTTCGGTGAGGGGCCTTTTGACCAGCATCAAGCCGCAAGCCGCCTCGCCCGCATTCGTGTCGAGACTATGAATGCTATCGCGGGGTGCGCGGATGCGCCGAGCTTTGTCGCACTGCAAGAGGTCTTGGAGAAGCATTCAATTCCGCCTCAGTATCCACTCGACCTGCTGGAGGGTATGGCGATCGACGTGGAAGGGCGACCGTTCCAAACCATCGACGATACACTCACCTATTCGTATCACGTTGCTGGTTCAGTCGGCGTGATGATGGCCATGATCCTCGACGTACGGGATAGCGCCACGCTGCAACGTGCCTGCGATCTCGGTATAGCATTCCAGTTGACCAACATCGCGCGTGATGTCGTTAGCGATGCACGGAGGGGACGGACGTATCTGCCGGCGGACTGGCTACGCGAGGTGGGTGTCCATCCGGCCCACGTTGCTCATGCTGAGGTCAGGCCATGCGTATTCAAGGTCGCCCGCCGCGTGCTGTGCTTGAGCGATGTCTACTATCGGTCGGCCGTCGTCGGAATCCGCAAGCTTCCCCTGCGCTCGTCATGGGCCATTGCTTCAGCGCTCCGCATCTATCGCTGCATCGGGGTGAAACTCGCCGCACGGGGAGCGGCTGCTTGGGACAAGCGCATAGAAACCGGCAGGAGCCGGAAGATCATTTCGATCGGTATTGCCGCGATAGACGTGGTCTCCGCTCGGCTCATGCAAAGTGAACGGTCGTCCGTAGCTCGAGATGGTTTGTGGACGCCAAGCATCCTCGACGCAGGTTCACGCTTGGCCACTTCGGAGCGAAGGCGTCTACCGTGATGCGCTCGCGAGATTGGCGGCGGCTGGCAAAGCATCTACCATTTGCTCGCGGACCAGCTCTTCCACTACCTTTGCGGAACAGAGTACGCCCGGAATTCCCGCGCCTGGATGCGTTCCGGCGCCGACGAGGAATAGGTTCTTCACGCTCTCAGATCGATTGTGGAACCGGAACCACGCCGACTGCGTGAAGCGCGGCGCGACCGAAAATCCTGCGCCGCAGTGACTGAGGTAGTCGTTCTGGAAATCGTTGGGGTTCATTGTGCGCTCGGCCGTGATCCCGCTGGAAAGGCCCGGCATGATGGTTCGCTCGAGTGCCGCGATGATGCGAGATCGCAATTTCGACGTAGCAGATGCCCAATCGATATTCGAGGCCGTATTGGGCACGGGACAGAGCACGTAGAAGCTGTCGCAGCCTTCAGGCGCAAAGCTTTGGTCTGTCGCTGTCGGGCGATGAATGTACAAAGAGAAGTCGCGGGGAAGGTCGCGCCCATGGAAGATGTCGGCGAGAAGTTCCCGATACCGTGCGGCCAGCCATATCGTGTGGCGGGCAATATCCGGGTACTGCCGGCGCGTGCCGAAGTAGAGTACGAAAAGGCCCATGGACAGACTTGATCGAAGCTTGACGCGAGTGGGGATCGTCAAGTTCCGCTCGTCGATCATGTGGCGATAGAGATGCATCGGATCGGCATCGGATACGACAATGTCGCTCATGATGCGCTCCCCGTTCTCCAACTCGACACCTCGTGCCGTACGCCCTTCGATCACCAGTTGCTTGACCGTTGCGCCGAGGCGCATCGTAATGCGCTGTTCCTGCATGAGGCGTGTCAGAGCTGTGACAACGGCTCCAGTGCCGCCGACGGCGTAGAAGACCCCCCACTGCTGCTCGAGGTAGTGGATGAGGCTATAGATGCTGGTCGTCTCAAAAGGATTGCCGCCTATAAGAAGTGGTTGGATAGACAGTGCCTGTCTCAGGTTCGGATGCGCTATGTGTTTGCTTACCAGCGACCAGACCGTTCTATCGGCGCGAAGGCGCAGCAAAAGCGGGATCTGGTCGAGCATCTTGCGCAAGTGATGGAATGGCTGATGCGAGAGCTCACGAAACGCGATATCGAATACGGAGCGTGAATGCTCAATCAAGTTTTGGTAGCCAGCCACGTCGCGAGGACTGATACGCGCGATCTCGGACAGAATATCTCCTAAGCTGCCCCCATAGTCGAATGACGTACCGTCATTGAAGTGGAATCGATACCAGGGCTTGAGCGGCAGCAACTTGATGTAGTCCGCCGTACGCTTACCAAACAGTGCGAACAGCTCATCGAATAGAAAGGGTGCGGTCAGCACCGTCGGTCCGGCATCATGCTTAAAGCCGTCGATCTCAAAGATCTGAGCACGACCACCCAGGCTCGGAAGGCGCTCAACGAGCGTCGTTTCATAGCCGAGCGCGCGCAATCTCAGCGCGGCCGCAATACCGCCGAACCCGCCACCGATGACAACAGCTGTCGATCGGCGACCTACGTGGACGTTGCCTTCACGAGCGCCGGATTCAGAGCGGCCTTGACCTCCAACCGGCGTCGATATCTCGGTGTCCCGACTCGGCACTACTTGATCCAGCACGTGCACGCGCTCCTTGGCAGTGCTCAGCAAATGAGCGGCGCAGTCTTGAGTTGCTCGAGATCGGCGCTTCCGGTGCAAAAGCAAGCGATGCGCAGTTGCTGTATGACGATCTCAATGTGCTCAGCGAGGTGTGCCGGCCCTTCCATGGCTGCCGGCAGGACACCGGCAGCCTGGCCAACGATATCCGCACCCAGGCGGATGGCCTTCGCGGCATCCACACCATCCCGAATACCACCTGATGCAATGATCGTCGCCTCGGGGCAATGGCGACGCACGCTGCGAATGGCATCGGCGGTCGGCACGCCCCAATCCCTAAATGCTTCTCCGATCTGACGAGACGCGGCGTTTCTGCTGCGCCGCGCTTCGACTGCCGCCCAGCTTGTCCCTCCCGCTCCTGCAACATCGATTATCCGGATCCCGGCGTTCCGAAGACGTAGCGACAAGGATCCGGAAATGCCGGCACCCACCTCCTTGACGATGATCGGAATGGAGACGGCGCGCACCAGTTCCTCGATGCGCCGTAGCAGCTGCGACCAGTCTCGATCTCCGCCACTTTGGATGGCCTCCTGCAACGGATTAAGGTGGATGATTAGCCCATCGGCGTCGATCATCTCGACCGCGCGTAGCGCCATGGCTGGCCCATCCCACTGCTTGAGCTGCACCGCACCGAAGTTGGCCAGTATGGGCACAGGGCCGGCACGCGCCCGCAGACCGCGACTGAAGCCATAGTCGCCTTTGCCTTCGAGCGCTATTCGTTGCGAACCGACGGCGAACGCAATTTTCGTTGCGCCTGCCGCTTCTGCAATTGTTGCGTTAATCCGTTCGGCCGCGGCAGGCCCACCTGTCATCGAACTAATGAGAAAGGGTGCAGCAATCTCACGCCCCAGAAATCTCGTCGACAGTCGAATCCCGTCGAGATCGAGCTCAGGCAGGGCGCAGTGTTCGAAGCGGACCTTTTCGAAGCCGGTCGTCGTCGCGTACGCCGACGCCTGGCCGCTTAGGACGATGTCGAGATGCTCCGATTTCCGCTGAGAGATTGTCGCGGGTGGGACAGGAACCACAATGGGTCGCGGCGCATCCAGTATCGGGTCGGCATGACCGTCCGTGGGCTTGCGGTCTATAAGGCGCTTCACCATGGATACCGCACTCCACTCGCGTTCAGCATCGTAACGGCTTCAGAGACACGTCCTTGCGACTCTGGAAGCGCGCTCAGCGTCGAGCGTGCCGAGGACACAGGAAACGATGCCGTCACAGTCGAGTCCGCACTGCGCGTACATGCGCTCCGGTTTGTCATGATCGATGAAGACATCCGGTAGCGTAAGAGTCCGAACTTTCAGAGCGCGGTCTAGAAGCCCGTTCTGCGCGAGATGGTGCAGCACGAAGCTACCGAAGCCACCGATCGATCCTTCCTCGACGGTAATCAGCACTTCGTGGTCGGTCGCTAAGGCCTGGACGAGCTTGCTATCGAGCGGCTTCGCAAAGCGCGCATCTGCGACGGTCGTCGACAAACCCATGGCGGCCAGTCGGTCCGCGGCCTTCAGGCATTCGGTGAGCCGTGTCCCATAGGAAAGAAGCGCGATCGTGCTGCCCTGTCGCAGCAAACGACCTCTTCCCACGTCAAGGGGGACACCGCGTTCCGGCATTTCGACGCCGTTGCCATCTCCTCGAGGGTAGCGCACGGCCGATGGGCGGTCATCAATATGGACGGCAGTTGCCACCATATGCATGAGCTCGGCTTCATCCGACGCGGCCATTAAAACCATGCCGGGCAGAGTGCCGAGGTAGCCGATGTCGAATGAGCCGGCATGGGTGGCGCCGTCCGCACCAACCAATCCGGCGCGATCGATCGCAAAGCGCACGGGTAGCTGTTGAAGCGCAACATCGTGCACGATCTGGTCGTAGGCGCGTTGAAGGAACGTCGAGTAGATCGTGACAAAGGGCTTGTAGCCCTCGGTGGCCAGGCCCGCCGCGAACGTCACGGCGTGCTGCTCGGCGATGCCGACGTCGAACGTGCGATCAGGAAACTCACGCGCAAACACGTCGAGGCCAGTGCCGGAGGGCATGGCCGCCGTAATAGCAACGATGCGATCGTCGGCGCGAGCCTCCTGGATCAAGCTTTGGGCGAAAACCTGCGTATAGCTCGGCGCATTCGGCGTCGGCTTAACCTGCACGCCTGTGACAATATTGAACTTGTTGACGCCATGATATTTGTCTGGGGCGGCCTCGGCGGGCGCATAGCCCTTGCCCTTCTTGGTGGCGACGTGAATCAGGATGGGGCCCTGTTTGGCGTCTCTGGCATTTCTGAGAACCGGCACAAGCTGTGACAAGTCGTGACCGTCAATGGGGCCGACATAGTAGAAGCCAAGCTCCTCAAACATCGAGCCGCCCGACCAGTACGTGCGCGTGTATTCCTCGGCTCGAGCAGCGCGACGCTCCCAAGATTTCGGCAGGCGGCGTGCGATCTGCTTCAAGCCGTCGCGAAGGTGGAGATAGCTGCGGCTGGTCGTCAATCGCGCCAGATGGTGCGACAACGCGCCGACGGGAGGCGCGATCGACATGTCGTTGTCGTTGAGGATGACGATCAGCCGGGCATCGCACCCCCCGGCATTGTTCATGGCCTCGTAGGCCATGCCTGCACTCAATGCGCCGTCGCCGATCACGCAGACTACATTGTTGTCTGAGCCGGCGAGATCGCGCGCAACGGCCATGCCCAACCCCGCCGAGATGGAGGTGGATGAGTGGGCAGCGCCAAAGGGATCGTACTCGCTCTCGCTCCGCTTTGTGAATCCAGAAAGCCCACCGCCCTGGCGCAGGGTTCTGATGCGCGAACGTCGCCCTGTGAGGATCTTGTGTGGATAGGCCTGGTGGCCCACATCCCACACCAGTCGGTCGCGTGGCGTATCGAAAACGTAGTGGAGCGCGACCGTCAACTCGATCACACCGAGCCCAGCACCGAGATGCCCGCCGGTGATAGATACGGCGTCAATCGTCTCGCGCCTCAGGTCGTCAGCCACCTGCTGAAGCATTTCCTCGGGCAATGTCCGGAGATCGCTTGGCAGGCTGATTTCATCGAGTAGCGCCGTCCTGCTCGTGGTCGTCATCGTACGCATCCTCCGATGGATCGTCGCAAGTGGTATGTCGTCTATTCGGCAGCGGCCCGTGTCACCATCCGAACGGATGACGGGCATTCGGCCCATAGCTCCTGGAGCGCTGCGACGAGACGGTCCATCTGCTCGTCCGTGTGCGCCGGCGTCGGAGTGATGCGGAGGCGCTCCGTGCCCCTCGCGACCGTGGGATAGTTGATCGGCTGTACGTAGATCCCGTAGCTATTGAGGAGTCGGTCACTGATGGATTTGCAGTGAACCGGATCGCAGACCATCACAGGGACGATGTGACTCGGATTCTCCAGGATCGGCAGGTCCGCACGCGCGAGCTTGCGCTTCAGCGTTGCGGCACGCTCCTGATGACGCTCGCGTTCCTTGGAACTGGCTTTCAAATATCGAACGCTGGCAAGAGCACCGGCGGCAATCGCGGGCGCAAGCGACGTTGTGAAAATGAAGCCAGATGCATACGAACGAATCGCGTCGCAGCAGTGGCGGCTGGCGGCGATATAGCCACCCATTACACCAAAACCCTTGGCGAGCGTCCCGTTGACGATATCAACGCAATCCATCACATCGTCGCGCTCGGAGATGCCGGCGCCGGTTTTGCCGTACATGCCAACCGCGTGCACTTCATCAATGTAAGTGAGAGCGCCGTAGCGATGCGCGATATCGCAGATCTGTCGGATCGGCGAGACGTTACCATCCATCGAGTACACACTCTCGAAGGCGACTATTTTGGGCGCTCCGCGTGGGAGTTCTCTCAGGATCTGCTCGAGGTGAGCCGGATCGTTGTGTCGAAATATCTTCTTCGGGCCGCGGCCATGGCGAATGCCGGCAATCATCGAGGCATGGTTCTTCTCGTCGGACAGGATTACGCAGCCCGGTAGCAGCTCGACCAACGTCGAAAGCGTCGCGTCATTCGCGACATACGCGGACGTAAACAGCAGCGCTGCTTCCTTGCGATGCAAGGCCGCGAGTTCGGCCTCGAGTTCAACATGATAGCGCGTGGTGCCGGAGATGTTTCGCGTCCCACCGGAACCGGCGCCGCAGCGATCGATGGCTTCATGCATTGCTTCGAGCACGACCGGGTGCTGCCCCATGCCCAGGTAGTCATTTGAGCACCAAACAGTGACGCGATCGGCGGCGCCGTCGTCGAAACGATCGGCATTGGGAAATGCGCCGCGGCGCCGAAGCAGATTGGCAAATACCCGATAGCGACCCTCCGCGTGCAGTCGGTCGAGATGTCCTGCGAACTCTGCGTCGTAGTTCATGGCCTTCCTCCCGTTTCATTCGCACAGTGCGTGGGCCTGAGCGGCTCTGGCGTGGCTATACTTGAGGATCGGGACACCCTTCTGGGAGTACGCCACTCCCAGAGAGCGGAAGTCGGGAATGGCGCGATCAGCATGAGATGCTCGATCAGCCCCAGAGCCGCAAAGGTCAGGAGCAACGTCCCCGACGCGACTACGAAGGGCGTGGCATCCGGAGATGACATGGCCAGATGGATGATCAAGATTGTGAGGGCAGCGGCAGCGACAGACACAGGAAAGAGTGCACTCGGTCGGGACGTCCGGAAGTATGATCGCAGATAAGAAATGCGGCGCGGCAGAAGCTCAGCTGCCGTGTTTGGCACGCCATAGAAGATGTTGAGCTTGGTCGAAAGGCGCATGAACCAGAGCAAGGCAAACGTCCAAAGCGCCGTCGGATTTGCCGAGCCGTGGAACACGAATGCCAGCATCCCGAGGGTGACAATCAGTGCTGCTTCGTGGTGGGCAATCGCCAGGCTTGCGCGCTTGAAGCGCGACCACCCGCTTTCGTTCTCGCGAGCTGCCTCCCGATGGGTGCCAACGAGGACGCCCATCAGGAACAACATCTCAATCAGCGCCCAGACGGACAACGCCCCCGTGAAGCCGACTATAGCCCCCGTAGTGTCGGCCATGTCTCTGGTCACGACGGCCGCACCAAATCCGGCTACAGCCAACGTGCCGGCCCCGATCAGGCTCAAGCGATAAGTGCTCTCCGAGCGCCGATTGAGCACTAGGATCAGTCCGGTCGCGCCCCACCACACGAAGAGTGCGTATAGTACGAGCAGACCGGTCTCCATACTGGTTGGCATAGCGCCTGCCTTTCACCACGCGGGCATCAACCGGCTGCTCTCCGGCAAGTCGTGTCGCTTTGCCGGAATCATGTAGAGGCGGAGGAACGCCAGCGCTGCACGTGCGCCGAGCCCGGCGCTTTTCGCTCGGGCGATGATGCCTTTCCGAGCGGCGTTCTCGTTCAATTCGTCAGAGATTACGCGCAGACGTTCGAGGCCGGCAATGAATGAGGGGTGATCGATATCGATCGATATCGGGAAGACCTGACGTGAAATCTCGGTGGTGATCCGAAATACCCGCATTCCGTAGTCGGCTGGGTCAATGCCGAGGGCCTTGTGGAATTCTGGACGCGCGTGGTCCCTCACGTACATCGTCGCGAAGACAGCGAGGAGGAAGAAGCGGATCCAGAGCTTGTTGCGGCCTTGCAGCAGTGCTGGGTTGGCACGCATCAGCAGGGCGAATGCCTCACCGTGCCGGAACTCGTCATTGCACCACTTCTCGAACCATTTGAAAATCGGATGGAAGAGCCGATCAGGATGGCGCTCGAGATGGCGATAGATCGTGATGTAGCGCGCGTAGCCGATCTTCTCTGACAAGTAGGTGGCATAGAAGATGAACTTCGGACGAAAGAATGTGTACTTTTTGGCCCTAGTCAGGAAGCCGAGATCCACGCGCATACCCGCGTCCTTGAGCGTGTCGTTGAGGAAACCCGCGTGTCTGGCCTCATCACGGCTCATGAACTTGAAGAGTTCGACGATGTCGCGATTGGTTCCGCGCTTCTTCATCTCAGCATAGAGGACGCAACCGGAAAACTCGGCCGTCAGCGAGCTGACGAGAAAATCCTTGAACTCCTTGCGCAGTCCCTCGGGCAGCGCCTCGATGTCGGCGTTGTCCCAAGCTTCGGTCCGACGAAAATGCCGCTTATTCGGATCGCTGCTCATCTCGGCAAGCAATTCGTCCCATTGCTTGCGCACTGAGCTGACATCCATCCGGTCGAGCTCTTTGAAATCAGTCGTATAAAAGCGCGGCGTGAGGAGCGTATCCTGCTGAGCAATTCGCGTGGCGTCGTTCGGCGCGAGCCCGATGGTTTCGATTGTCATAGTCTCCTCCCCGACGAGAAGCTGACCTCGTAGAGCTCGGTGAGCTCAAAGTGGGCCCCGAGCTTCGTCATGAACCGTGTGATACGCCCGGCGCGGGTGACCGTGGCCTGCCTGCGCAGTGTCAGTTTTTGACCGTACGGAACGCGAATATCCTCGCCGTGAACCAGGACCTCATCGCCAGCGTCGATCTCCACGTTGCCGTCGAGTTCGACGTGAGCGTGCAAGCTGTCAAAGGTGTTTTCGACTTCGATCGTGCAGCCGACATCGAAGCGTTCACGCGACCCGATCATTCGATGTTTCTCCCTGCATCCAGAATCTGAGCGAAGGCCGCTAGATTGGCATGGCCAAAGGCCTCGAGCAGCAGCCTGCGACCCGTCGACGGATCAATGAGCCAGTAGCTGCCATCGGCGGCGCGACCGAGCCGCAACGGGTCAACGGACCGCTCGCCGCGGGCCTTGCGGTCGAACTCGAGGCCACTCACGGCGACGCGGACGAACCCGTCCCGTCCTGGTTCGATGAGCTTCAGAAGTCGATTGGACCGCGCGTCGAGTACGGCGTATTGGCCTCCGGATCTTTCTTCGAACCGGAGGTCAACACTTTGGATGACCGGCGGCGCGTCGACCCGCACGGCACCGATGTCCGTCAGCCGGGCCGTGAGGGCCAAGATCATGCTAGCGACGATCAGCGCTGCAGCGGCAATGATGAAACCCCGCGGGATCTTATCGTTCGTTTCGCTCGCGTGCATATCTCACTCCCATCCACTATTCGGCGGCAACCAGATGTGGCGTAGAGGGGGTAGTCTGTCTCGGCGCCCAATCGCCACCCAAGCGCTCTTCCGGAACTCGACGAGGCACCGCGGCGTCACTTGCCGTGTGCGAGGCGATTGCGCGAGCCAGGACTTCGGCAACGCGGGGTGCGTCTTGCACGCATCGCAACATCGGTTGAGGCGATTTCAGGCGCCATGGCCTGACGTGTGGCCATAGTACGAGGTATGGGAGGCGCTTGCCGCCCGTGAGGTCGATTGGAAGGTCGCCGGCCGCTTGGGGGAACGTGCGCATCCCTACGGCTGATATCGACGCGAACGGCAGATTGAAGGTTATCGGCAGTGCAACGCCGAACCGCATGACGACGCGCCGGCTTGTGATGGTGTAGATCGTCGACCGTGCGATAGCCCTAGCGATCAATGTGAGAATGGTAATCGAAAGTGCTGCCGCTATGAGCGGATATACCGCAGAGGCAACAATTGCTGCGGGTGCCTCACCATCGTACCAGCCGCTACCTATGCGCCAAGCGATAAGGACGCCGAAGTAGATGGCGATCTTGTCGATGTGGAGCGCTCGGCGCGCAATGGCCGGCCAATAGGGGCTTCCGCTCCACAGAATGGATTCCCCGGCGGGCGGAACGGCCGGTAGGCCAGGGATGGGCTCGACTTCGAAATCGTCGTGGCTCATAGCAATGCCTCTGTCCGAGAGGGTAGGGCATAGAGGTGGCCGCCGCCGTAGTAAGCTGTGATACGATCCTCTTCCCTGCGTGAGACCTGATCGGATGCGGCGTGGCGCGGGACATCGGTGAAATGGCGCGCAAGGATTGACTTCACGCGCACCAGGCGTTGGCGTCCGTCGATCTTCGAGAAGTTTATTGGGAGGAGGACGTGACGCGGCGCGGGCGGCGACTCGTCGCCTACTGCGGCCACGCTCGGTAGCGCCACCTCGAGGTAGCGAATCAGACACTCCGATCGATCGACCCACAGGTCCGATACCGTGCCCGCGACGAGACCATCAGCGCCGACGACCTCCATTCCGCGGGGATCGGGATCCCGATGCTCGATCGAATAGTCCGGTGCCGTGCGCAGCGGCACGATGCGCGTACGCCCATCGGCCATGACGTCGGGATTCTCGGATCGCATGGCCCATGCAGCAGGACCCACACCATCGACCATCGGGTTGCCGGTTGGTTCCAAGGGCGCACCTGGCCATGGCGCGATCGGCTCGGCCTTGATCGGGCGCGGGTCGACTTCTGCGTTAGGTACAGTCTTGGTGCCACCCGCGGGGAGTAGATACGTCTTCGGCAACGGCATCGCCGGGAAGCCCTGGATGGGGCCGCTGGTGGCGCCTTCCGGCGCGAGCGGATAACCCTCCCGCTTGTTTTCCCGGAGCAGGTAGTAGATCAGCCCGGCGAAGAAAATCCAAAACAGATAGAGAGCGACCTGAGCGACGTCGATATAGTCAGTGATAGATCCTTTAGGCATCTGCGTTCTCCGCTTTCGCGCAACTACCCGGGATGTTCGGCAAGGCCAAAGGACGCTATCGACGGGCGTGGCAGTGTCCGCCGATAGCGAACCAGTGGTCCGATGGCCGCAAGGCCAATGAACATCAAAGCAATCTCGATGTGATAGACGACCATGTAGCCGCTCGAAGTGCCGCTCATCGGGGACCACAGAACGCCGGCGTGGGCTAGCGCGTTGGTGCCATCACGAATAGGACCGCTGAGTGCCATGGCGGTGCCTGCCGCAATCGCCTGCGCCGTGCCCCACGCGCCGAGGACCTTGCCGCTGCGGCCGTCGCCGACGCTGTGCATCGCCGCGGTCAATGTCCCCACTGAGAACAGTCCGCCGCCGAGTCCGATGAGGAAGGCGCCCAACTGGAATGCAGTCGCGGATTGTAGCGGTGCCGAAAAGATGACAGCGCAGAAGGCGGGAATGCCAATCAACAGACCAGAGGCAGCAATGAAATGCGGGTCTCGGCCGCCGTCCAACGCGCGTGCGGAGAGCGCAAATCCAAGCAACATGCCGGCGGAGCTGATCGCAGCCAGAAGTGTGGTTGCGCTGACTGATAGACCAAGCACCTCCCCACCATAGGGCTCGAGGAGTATGTCCTGCATGCTGAAGCCCGCCGTCCCGAACCCGACGGTGAGCAGCAACCGCCGACTGCTCCAGTCCGACCAGATGGCTCGCCAAGCTTCCCGAAACGGTGGCGGTGCCACGTCAACACGCGTGAGCTCCGGACGCCGCGCTTCCTGCTTCCACAGCGCCACGATGTTGAGAAGCATCGTAAGCGCGGCGGCGCCCTGTATGACTTGAATAAGTCTTATCTGCGAGAAATTGGAGAGCAGTACCGAGAAGGCCAATGCCGCAGTGAACATGCCGACCAGAAGCATCACGTAAAGCAGCGCGACCACTCGATGGCGGCGGTCTGCAGGAGCAAGATCGCTCGCAAGGGCAAGGCCCGCCGTCTGAGTCGTATGAAGACCGGCACCAACCAGAAGGAAGGAGAGCGCCGCTGCCACATAACCGACGATGTCTGGAGCGTCCGCGTCGCCGGACAGAACGATCAGTGCAAACGGCATGATCGCCAAACCGCCGAACTGAAGCATCGTCCCCATCCAGATGTAGGGAACACGCCGCCATCCAAGATACGAGCGATGATGATCGGATCGATGGCCAAGCAGTAATCTCAGTGGCGCGACTAGTATCGGCAGCGAAATCATGAAGGCGACCAGTGTCGCTGCAACCTGCAGCTCGACGATCATGACCCGATTAAGCGTACTATTGAGCAAGACGAGCGCCATCCCGACCGAGACCTGAAACAAGGATAGGCGCAGCAGGCGGCCAAGGGGCAGATCAGGAGACGCGCTGTCCGCAAACGGCAGGAAGCGTAGGCTCAATCGCGCCCACTGTGCAGCCAGGACCTGGTTGCTCTGCCTCATGCCGAGATCAGCTCCATGGCTTGAGACGTGTAGAAGCCGCGAGATACGTAGCGCGTACGACCGAACGTGTGATTCTGAAGCTCGGGGGTGGATTGCAGCAGATCACGAACCTGCGGCTCGCCGAGAGGCTTCAAGGCTGGTGAGCGTTGCGAGCCTGGAAATAGGCGCCCGATGGCATGCATTGCGACGAGTGCGGGCGTTCGCGGAACGAAGGTGAAGGAAACAGTGGCGTGGGTGCGCGAGGACAGCTGAGCCAAAGCAGTGGCAAGATCCGGCGCGTCATAGTGAATGAGACTATCCATCGCCACGACATAATCGAAGCGCCCAAGCGCTGGGTTCAGCATGTCGTCGACTTGAAATTGGACCGATCCAGGTCCGACATCTCTTGGCGTGCGCTCTTGGGCGAGGGTGATCAATGTCGGCGATAGATCGACCGCCAGCACGTCCGCCCCGCGCCGTGCCGCTTCGACGGAAAAAAGGCCGGTGCCACAACCGGCATCGAGAAGCCGACACCCGCGCAAATCAGCGGGCATCCACTCGAGAAGTGTTGCCCGCATGAGATCGCGACCTTCCCGCACCGTGCGTCGGATACGCCCCAGCGGCACGTCGGTTGTCAGCGTCGCCCAGGCAGCCGATGCCGTCCTGTCAAAGTACGTCTGGAGTTCTCTACGACGGACGAGATACGTGTTCGATTGCATCAGTCGAATCCTAGGAAATCGAAGATGTCGCGGTCTTTCATGGGCGCCGCATCGAGCGCCGGCGTGCCGTCCCAAAGCTGCTCGGCGAGGCTCATGTAGCCATCGAGAACTTCTTGAAGTGCAGGGGACGGATCCATTTCGAACAGGGTCGATTTTTTCAGTCGACTGCGGCGGATCTCGTCGAGGTCGGGGAAATGCGCGAGCCGCTTAAGGCCGACCGCCGCATTGTAGCGGTCGATCTCGTCCGTCCCCGAACTGCGGTTGGCAATGACGCCGCCGATGCGGACCTGATAGTTCTTTGCCTTCGCCTGGATCGCGGAGACGATCCGGTTCATGGCAAAGATCGAGTCGAAGTCATTCGCGGTCACGATCAAGCCGCGTTCGGCGTGTTGGAGCGGTGAGGCAAAGCCGCCACAGACGACGTCTCCGAGCACGTCAAATATAACGACGTCGGTGTCGTCGAGCAGATGGTGTTCCTTGAGCAACTTGACCGTTTGCCCGACAACGTATCCGCCGCAGCCTGTGCCAGCTGGAGGGCCGCCAGCCTCGACACAGAGCACGCCGTTATAGCCTTCGAATACGAAGTCTTCGGCGCGCAGTTCTTCTGTGTGAAATTCGATGGATTCGAGTACGTCGATCACGGTCGGCATGAGTCGCTTGGTCAGCGTGAATGTCGAGTCGTGTTTTGGATCGCAGCCGATCTGGAGAACTCGCTTGCCGAGCTTGGAGAAGGCAACGGAGAGGTTCGACGACGTTGTGCTCTTTCCAATCCCGCCTTTGCCGTAGACGGCAAAGACCTTGGCGCGCGTATCGATGCGGACGCGAGGGTCCAGCTTGACCTGGACGCTGCCATCGCCGTCGGCTCGCCGAGCTGATCCCCCGGCCCGATCTACAGTATCGAGTACCACCGTCATGCCAGGACCTCGCTGGACGTCAAACCTTCGAGCCTATCTTCGAGTTCTTCGCTGGCGCGCCGCAGCGACTCGAGCGTCTCGGCATCGGGCTGCCAGAGCTGGCGCTGTTGCGCCTCGAGAAGTCGGTTTGCAATTTTCAGCGAGGCGGTGGGGTTCATTGACGAAAGGCGCTCGCGCATTTCTGCGTCGAGAACGAATGTCTCTGAGATCTTGCCGTATACCCACGGCGCGACGCTGCCGGTGGTTGCGGACCATCCCATGGTATTGGATACGTGTGCCTCGATGTGGCGCACGCCCTCATGGCCATGCTTCAGCATTCCCTCGTACCACTTGGGATTGAGAATGCGTGTGCGCGTCTCCAGGGATATTTGCTCGTTGAGCGTACGCACGCGACCATCGCCCCGAGTCTGATCGCTTACGTAGACCGGCGCCTCGGTCCCCTTCGCCGTACGAACAGCCTGGGCAATTCCACCGAGTGTATCGAAGTACGTGTCGACGGTCGTGACGCCCAACTCCACCGACTCGAGATTCTGGTAGGCCATCTCGACGCGCGCCAGGATACTCGCGAGCAGATCCGGTTGAGGACTCGGGCGTCCCTGGCGCCCATAGGCGAATCCCTTGCGCCGGGAAAAAACTTCGGCCAGTTCGTTCGCATCGTCCCACCGACTGCTCTCGATCAGATGGTTGACGTTGGCGCCGTACGCACCCTCGGCATTGCTGAAGACGCGAAGCGTTGCCGTCTCCAGATCGCAGCCGGTGTCCTGCTGGAATCTCAATGCGTGCTTGCGCACAAAATTCTGGGAGCAAGGTTCGTCTGCGGTGGCTGCCAGATACGCGGCTTCCGCGAGCAGTTTGAGCTGCAGTGGAAGTAGGTCGCGGAAGATTCCGGAGGTTGTCATCATGACGTCGAGGCGCGGACGGCCGAGAACGGAGAGGGGCACGAGCTCCGCGCCGGCCAGACGCCCATAGCCATCAAACCTGGCACGCGCACCGATCAGCGCCAGAGCTTGAGCAATCGGCGCGCCGCCCGACTTGAGATTGTCCGTGCCCCAAAGGACGACCGCGATGGTTTCGGGGAGCCCATGACCTTCGTCCATATGCCGTGCGAGTATGCGGGCAGCCTGACGTTCGCCATCCTTCATGGCCATAGCACTCGGGATCCGGAAGGGATCAAAGCCGTGGAGGTTGCGGCCGGTTGGAAGGATTTCTGGCGTCGCCAGCAAATCACCTGCCGGCGCGGGCCGGATGAACCGCGCGTCGAGCGCGGCGAGGAGCGCATCGATCTCGTGATCGATGGCCAGGAGGGCATTGGTACGAACAAGTTGATCGATGAGGCCGCGAGATACCGGTTCCGAGGTGATTGCAATTTCTTGCACGTCGTCGGTAGTGGCACCCGAAAGGATTGATTCGAGCACGTCAGATGACAGCTTGGCGCCAGATGCCGTGTCCGTCATCGCGAGAATCGCATCGCGCCGCTCATCGCGTGTCATCGCGCGGCCGACAATATGCAAACCGTGTGGGATGAGAGCGTACTCGACCTCGAGGACGGCCTCGCGCAGCCGATCTACCTGATGATCATCGGCGATTGTCCAAGTCGGTTCCTGCTCGGCGAGTCCAACCGATGCCGCTTGCGCTTGAATTGTCTCGATCAGATTGGCGCTGTCGAACCGATCGTCTGGCGACAGGCTCCGCCATTGATCGAGCATGGATTTGAGCTCGAGCAGGCCGCGATAGAGGCCGGCGCTTGTCACGGGAGGCGTAAGGTAACTGATCAGAGTCGCGGCGGCGCGGCGCTTTGCGAGCGTGCCTTCTGATGGATTGTTGGCCGCGTAGAGGTAAAAGCTCGGCACGTCGCCGATCAAGCGGTCCGGCCAGCAGGCATCCGACAATCCGGCTTGCTTGCCGGGCATGAATTCGAGGGCCCCATGCGTACCGAAGTGGAGTATTGCGTGGGCGCAGAAAGAGCTTCGGATCCAACGGTAAAATGCCGAAAATGCGTGCGTCGGGGCAAACCCCTTCTCGAACAGCAGGCGCATCGGGTCGCCTTCGTAACCGAAGGCGGGCTGGATTCCGACGAAAACATTCCCGAACTGCGCACCTAGCACATAGATCGCGTCGCTACTGCTCTGATGTCGCCCAGGTGCCGCTCCCCATTGGGCTTCGATCTGCTCCAGCCACTGCTCATCTCGGATATGATCATCGACAGCCACGCGGATGTGAACATTGGCATTGGTGCCATAGAGCCCAGCATTGCCCTTTAGGATCGACGATCGCAGATCGTCCACGCTCTCGGGAACACTGACGTCATACCCGTGCCGTCGAAGCGCAAGCAGCGTATTGTGCAGCGATTCGAAAACCGAGAGAAACGCAGCAGTGCCGACGCTGCCGGCATTTGGAGGAAAGCCAAAAAGCACGATGGCCACCCGCCGCTCTGCGCGTTCAGACTTGCGCAGTGCAATGAGACTTTCGGTCCGTGCCACCAGCCGCGCGGCCCGGCTGGGCTCGGCGCGCATGTCACGGCTGCTGCGGCCTCCCGCTTCGCTGCGGCCGCCAAATACCATCGATCCGGTCGCGCCATCGAGTTCCGGGATGGCGACCATAATGGTTGCTTCGATCGGCAGCAGCCCTTGATCGGAAGACTTCCACTGCTCGAGAGTCTGAAACTCCACCGGCAGTGCGGCGATGTAGGGGACGTCCAGTTTCGCGAGGATATTCTCAGCGGCTGCTGCATCGTTGTAAGCAGGCCCGCCAACCAGTGAAAAGCCAGTCAGTGAGACGACCGCGTCTACCAGTACTTGACCATCCTTGATGAAATAGCTCTCAATTGCTGGACGCGCGTCGAGGCCGCTGGCGAACGCAGGAACAACCGCCAAACCTCTGGACTCGAAGGCTGCAATCACTGCGTCGTAGTGAGCCGAATTCCCAGCCAACAGATACGAGCGCATGAGAAGCAGGCCGACGGTACCTTTGCTGCCGGCGGCGACGCGAGGCAATGAGTCGGCGCGATCGGTGATCCGTTCGGAAAGTCGCGGATGATAGAGGCCGACCTCCGGATAGGTGACCGGCACCGACGGTTTGAGTGTCCCCCGCAGCGCCCGGCGCGGGCCTTCGGCATACCGATCGATCATATACCGGATCAGGCCGCGGACATTCTCGTCCGAACCGGAAAGCCAGTATTGCATGATAAGGAAGTAGGCCCGTAGATCCTGCGCCGTACCTGGGACGTACTTCAGAATCTTGGGCAGGCGGCGCAGCATCTTCATCTGCGATGCGGCCGCGCCTTCGGTGTCCGACTTGCGGTGCGAACCGCGCAGGCGCTTGAGTAGTGCAAGTGCCCCACCCGCCTCCCCGTCCATGCGAAGGCGACCAATCCGAGTAAGCTTTACGATCTCGGAAGACGCGATGCACCCGATCATTGCGTCGCACGCTTCGCGGCGCGCCACAAGCGCCGGTAGAACGGGGCGAATGTGCTCTTCCATGAAGAGCATATTCACGAGGATGATGTCCGATGTTGCGATCGCGTGCAGACACCGCTCAACAGCGCCGGGATCGCCGTGCCAATCGGCGGCTACATGCAGCGATAGCGTGAGGCCTGGCAGTTCCGACCGCAGGCTCGCCTCGACGCGCTCGATAGCGCCCGCCAGATGATTGTCGAGCGTAATGATAGTCACGCCTATCGGCGTGATATCAGCGGCTGTAATGTGCTTTTGCATCGTACAGCGTCTCGATTGTGATCATCGCTATGTCGCGAGATGTTGCAAATCGTTCAGTGTTGCGCCGTGCCTTGCCGCGAACGAAGAAAGGTATTTTGCGAAGCTCTTGTTCGGCTTCTGTCGACCACGCGGTCTCTCGCGATCCAGTGGCGGAAACGGGAGCCTGTTCGGGCTCCGATTTCTGCGGGATCGCTTTTTCCCCGCCGCCATGTGCCAAATGGGATGGCTTTGCGCCGTCGCCGAATTCGAAGTCATCCCTGAACATGCCGAGGAGATGCTCCTCCAGGCCCATCATGAGCGGATGAACCCATGTATCGAACAACACACTCGCGCCCTCGAGTCCCATCTGGGGGGAGTGCCGGGCGGGAAAATCCTGCACATGAACGGGGGCGGAGATCACCGCGCAAGGAATGCTCAACCTCTTAGCGATGTGGCGCTCCATCTGCGTCCCGAGCACCAACTCAGGCTGCAGCTTCTCGATGGCTCGCTCGACTTCGAGGTAGTCATCAGTAATGAGGGGCTCGACACCGTGCTCTTTGGCCGCGTTTCGCATCTCGCGTGCGAATTCTCGGCTGTAGGAGCCGAGCCCAACGACCGTGAACCCCAATTCGTCTCGTGCAACGCGCGCCGCTGCAATCGCATGGGTGGCATCGCCGAAGATGAAAACGCGCTTCCCCGTCAAGTATGTGCTGTCGACAGACCGCGAGTACCACGACATCCGCGACTCGCACTGGTCAATCACCGTGCTCACGTCTGCGCCCACGGTCGCACCGATCTCACGGAGAAAGTCTCGAACTGCCGAGAGGCCGATTGGTACGGTCGAGACGGCCGGCTGGCCGAAGTGGCGTTTCAGGAACTGAGCCGTGAGGCCTGCAACTTCCGGATAGAGGACTACGTTGAAGTCGGCATTGCCGAGCCGCGCCAAATCCGCAGCGGTCGCGCCAAGCGGTGCGACGACATTGACGTCGATTCCTGCGAGTTTGAGGAGCTGCGTCACCTCCAGCGTGTCATCTCGGTGTCTGAAGCCAAGCGCCGTGGGGCCGAGAATGTTGCATCGAGGCGGAGACCCTGCTTCTCGGGCAGCCCGCCGTTCGGTCTCTGACGAAGATGTTGTGGGAACGACGCGGCGCACGAGCTGGTAGAGGGTTTCGGCTGCGCCCCAGTTCTCCTTTTTCTGATAGGCGGGCAACTCAAGCGGAACGATAGGGATTGGCAGATCCATCGTCGCGGCGAGACCACCCGGATCATCCTGAATGAGCTCAGCTGTGCAGGAAGCTCCGACGAGCATGACGTCCGGTCGAAAGCGCTCGAAAGCATCGCGCACCGATGACTTGAAGAGTTCGGCGGTGTCGCTCCCGAGATCGCGCGCTTGGAAGGTCGTATACGTGACCGGTGGTCGCTCCGGGCGACGCTCGATCATCGTGAAGAGAAGGTCCGCGTAGGTATCGCCCTGCGGCGCGTGAAGAACGTAGTGGACTCCCTTCATAGCGGTCGCGACGCGCATCGCGCCGACATGCGGCGGGCCTTCGTATGTCCACAACGATAGCTTCATGAATCATACCTTCAATCGTGACTGCCGGTCGAGCGGTCGCTGGAAGAGGGCAGCAAGGTCGCCAGCCTGCTCATAACCGTGGATCGGCGTGAACAGCAGCTCGATGGACCACTTCGTCGTAAGTCCTTCGGCTTCAAGCGGATTGGCTAGGCCAAGTCCGCATACCGTGATGTCAGGGCGAGCCCGGCGGCATCGCTCGAGCTGGCGTTCGACGTCTTGTCCTTCGCTGATCACCGAGTCGTCCGGAATGAGCGCCAACTCCTGAGCCAAATGGGCGCGATGCAGGTAAGGCGTGCCGATCTCGACCGGTTTGACCCCGAGTTCGCGCGTGAGAAAGCGCGCTAGGGGCACCTCTAGCTGGCTGTCGGGGAAAAAGAAGACGCGCTTGCCTTCAAGATCGGAGCGCCATCGATCGACGACCGCTCGCGCGCGCGCCGCAGGGCCCTCGATGACGGCGCGCGCACGATGCGAGGGGATGTGAAGTGCTTGCGCGGCGGCCATCAGCCACGATGTTGTCCCCTCGGCTCCCAGTGGGAAGAGGGCATCAATGCGGTTTGCGCCACGGCGCTCGAGAGCGGCTGAGGTCTGAGCGAGGAATGGTTGGGCGAGAAGGTATCGCGTCGAAGGGCCAACCTCGGGCAGATCATCGAGGCGCCGCGATGGCAGAAAGGACACGCGCTCGATGCCCATGGCATTGAAGTATCGTCGGAACTGATCTTCGACGACATCCGCGAGCGCACCGACCACCAACAAATTGGGATGCGCATCCGACGGAGCCGCGCAAAGCGATCCAACAAGTGCTTCGAGACAGGCATCTTCACCCTGCGTGAATGTTGTCTCGATTCCGCTGCCTGAATAGTTCAGCACCCGTACCTTGGGCGACATGCGGCTGTCGAGTCGCGCAGCAATCCTTGAGAGATCGAGCTTGATGACTTCGGAAGGGCACGATCCGACGAGGAAGAGAAGACGAAGATTCGGTCGGCGCTGTACGACCTCGGCAACCATCCGCTCGACTTCATCGTCGGCATTCGCTAGGCCGGCGAGATCGCGATCATCGATAATGGCGGTGGCAAATCTCGGCTCTGCGAAGATCATCACGCCGGCGGCTGACTGCAGGAGATGCGCGCAAGTCCGTGATCCGATGACGAGGAAGAATGCGTCCTGCATCTTGCGATGCAGCCAAACGATTCCAGTCAGGCCGCAGAAAACCTCTCGCTGGCCACGTTCGCGCAGAATCGATCGATCGGGGGATTTGGTGGGCTGGACCTGCGCTGTCGTTATCATCGCGCAGCGCCCCACCGCAGAGTGGTGACGGAGGGGTTCTGCGATATCACGTCAACCGCGCGCGTATCAGGCGTTTCGAGGCGTGCAGTTCTGAACTTGAAAACGAACTGGGCCGCATTCGCCGCGTAGGCTGCGTAGGCCGCGAGCGCGAGTAACATCTGCCCGCGCTCGGGAAGCCAATGGAAAAGCAGCGCCAGCAAATAGGCCGTATGAAGGGCCAGAACCAGCATGCTAACGGCATCTTCCCAGTAGAAGGCCGGAGCGAACAGGTACCGGTCAAAAACGACTTTCTCCCAGATCGAGCCGGTCACCATGATCGCGTAAAGCGCGATTGTCTTGGCCACGACGGAGATGGTCGCAGCGAGGAACCCCTCGCCGGTTAGCAGATAGTGGAGAACAAGCGCCAAGCTGACGAGAAAGACCGCAAACTGGACAATTGCCAGCACCCCTTGCACGAACGTCCAGGGGGTCGCGTCGCGGCGTCGGCGCTGCTCAGCCGTGTAGAGCGAAGCTCGAATTGTGTGGGGATGCATATCGCCGCTCATCCGCCGCCGCCCTCTCTGGTCGTTCGGGTTTGGCGGATCATAGTGAATGTCACGCTTGCATGACGTCAAGTAAAATTTACATCTGCGTAAAACTACACCTTTCGCGACCACGTGTCGCATGGCTCAATTAACTATCGCCGAAGAGGCGCGGCTCGGGCGGAGGCCCGATCCAAAGGCAATCCGCCAGAGCGCAAAGCTTCGAAATGGCTAGCGGATGCGGTGCCGGCGAGCGGGAGTAAACGCAGGCCAAAAGGCCTGGACACCATCGGGAGGGGTCGGCATGGCTTCGTTGACGCGATCGAGCCAGACGCTGGAGCGACTGAGCGGGAGCTATGACGACGATGTGCTCAAACGCTATCGCCCCAGCCCGCAGTTCGATTGCTCGCATGCTGTCGACCTTACAGAGATCGACCGCAGCGAGAAACTCCGGCAAACAATTGAAGCCGAGATCATTCCGCGGCTGATGCTGCTGCATGGTCCCGTGGCGCCGGCTGAGAGCGACGCGCCCACCAACGACAACGCGCGGGTGTGCCTCGATGTGGAGGAATTTGCGGAGGTCGTGCTCGATCTCGATCTGAAATTCGCGCGGCACTATATCGAGTTGCTGCTTGAGCAGGGGGTCACGCTGGACCGCGTGTTTCTCGGACTGATGGCGCCGGCGGCGCAACGCCTTGGCGATCTCTGGCTTTCGGATGAGCGAAGCTTTGCCGAGGTTACGATCGGGCTGGGGCTGCTTCAGCAACTGTTGCGGATCTATAGCTCGGCGTTTCAGGCGGAGAGCGGCGGGGAAATTGAAAGCTGCCGCATGATCTTGTCGCCGACCAGAGCGGAGCAGCATACGTTCGGGCTGTGCGTTCTCGATCTCTACTTGAGGCGGGCCGGTTGCGACGTCGAATTGTGCTCTCGCTTCGAACTGCCGGCGATGTCACGTATGGTCAAAGGCGAATGGATCGATGTGATCGGACTGTCAGCAGGTTGTGACGTCTTGATCGATGAACTATCATCGGATATTAAAGATTTACGTCGAGTCAGCTTCAACGGTTCGCTTCGAATAATCGTTGGCGGTCCGGCCTTTATCGGCCAGCCGGAGCGTGTAGCCAAAGTCGGTGCCGATGGGTTTGCCGAGGACGCTCCGCAGGCAGTCCGCTTGATACGCGGAATGATGAGGAGGGCGGCTGGGGGCTAAGGATAGGACTAAGAATGGCCCCGGCTTGCGCAATCTCGGCTCGGACCGGGTCACAGCCAATTTGAGATTGGGTGCATCCCGTTGAGCGGTCCTCCCGTGAGATCTCTCCAAAAGGCAATCGGGTCGATGGACGCCGAGGCTGTGACCAAGTTGGTCGCCGTGACCACGGACATTGCCCTCGTTATCGACCGCGATGGAGTCGTGCGCGACTATTCGATAGGAAATGACAGTGTCTCCCGTGAATCGGACTTTTCATCCTGGGTGGGAAGACCGTGGGTGGAGACCGTCACCGTCGAGAGCCGACCAAAGATCGAGCAACTGTTGAAGGACGCTGGGCGCGCCCAACCTGCGCCATGGCGGCAAGTCAATCACCCCGTTGCTGGCGGCGCTGGCGATCTCCCGATCAGATATGCAACTCTCCAGACGGGCGCCAACGGCCGGATCGTTGCCTTCGGCCGCGAGCTTCGCGCCATATCATTGCTTCAACAGAAGTTGGTCGAAGCGCAGCAGGCCATGGAGCGCGAGTATGCGCGCGTACGTGCAGCCGAGACCAGATACAGGCTGTTGTTTCAACTATCTGACGAGCCCGTCGCTATTGTCGACGCGAACAGCCTGAGAATTGTCGAGGCCAATCCTGCCGCGTCACGCCTCTTGAAGCTCGGTCCCAAGCGGAGCTCTGGTCGCTCGTTCGTCGATGCATTCGATGCTGGCAGCGCGGGGGCACTCCAAGGACTGCTCGCCGCCGTGCGGCTGCGCGGCAAGGCGGATTCCGTTCGCGTCGGCCTCGCTTCCGAGTCGACTAGATTCGTGGTTTCGGCGTCGCTGTTCAGGCAGGACGCGGGCGCCCAGATGCTTGTCCGGATAATTCCGGAGGAACCAACGCGGGCTGCGTCGGCGGACCAGCCTAGCGCGAAGCTCAACTCTGTCATCGATCGAATACCGGATGCATTCGTAGTCGTAGGTCTCGATCGCCGCATTCTTACAGTCAACACGGCGTTTCTCGAACTTGCGCAGCTAGCAACAGTAGACCAAGCCGTCGGCGAGCAGCTCGACACTTGGATCGGGCGCTCAACTGTCGACGTGAACGTACTGGTCAGCAATCTCCGTGAACATGGGGCTGTCCGGCATTTTTCGTCGGTGGTGCGGGGCCAACTGGGCGTCAATGAGGAAGTAGAGATCTCGGCCGTAGCCGTCCCCGAGGGCGACCCGCCTTGCTATGGCTTCAGCATCAGATCCACGCGCGGTCGCCTGTTTGCGACCGGCGCAGACGGAGGCACGCTTCCTCGCTCGGTCGAGCAATTGAAGGGGCTTGTCGGCCAAGTGCCGCTGAAGAATCTCGTGCGAGAGACGACGGATCTCATCGAGCGTCTATGCATCGAAGCCGCGCTTGAGATCGTTGGTGATAATCGCGTGTCGGCGGCGGAGCTGCTCGGGCTGAGCCGGCAAAGCCTTTACGTAAAGCTACGCCGTTACGGACTCGGAGATCTGGATTCCGAGGACTAACCTATCGAGTGCGATGCCGACATCATGAGGGCGTTGTCTGAATCGCAGCCCCGATTGGCCTTTGCTCTATAGATTGGCTGTGCTGTAATGCGCCACAGCTGCGGCGGGTGGCGTGCTGGAAGCGAACAGCCATCGGCTGCGCCGGCAGAGAGGCACCCCTGGTGTCATGGAAAACAGCGCGACAGTTTCTCACTCGCGGCGCGAGCGCCTTAAGCAGGCAACCCTTGAGTGTCATCGCCGGCTCGAGCGGGTGGTCGATGCGCATGGCTACTTCGTAGAGCGCGCATCTTACGGAAGGTGGCTGCTGCGATCCCTCGAGTTCCATCGGGCCGCTTTTGCGACGCTTTGCCCCGCAACGTTGGTGTGCTGCCTCGGACCAACAGCAATTGCCGAGCGATTAGCTCTATTTGAGCGTGATCTCGAAGATCTTGAGGTTCCGGTACCTGCTCCAAGCGTAGCGATCGCTGAACCGAAGCAGGATGCTGCCCAGACGTTAGGTGTTCTCTATGTCACCGAGGGCGCCAGTCTTGGCGCGAGGCTGCTTGTCACTCGGGCTCGACGCTTAGGGTTGAATGAGACGTTCGGTGCCAGAGCGCTAACACGCCAGGCGCTTGATTTGCAGTCGTGGCGATCCTTTGTTGAGGCTTTGGAGAACTTTGAAGGAAACCCAGAGCGCGAGTCTCGTCTCGTACGTGCAAGTGAACAAACTTTCGAGCTTGCCGCGCGCCACTTTGGCGCGCCGTCATGAACCATATCGTCGACACGGTGGATCTCTCCACGTGCGACCGTGAGCCCATCCACATACCGGGCCTGATCCAGCCTCACGGTAGCCTCCTCGTATGCGACCCTGACACCTGGGTGATTACGCACGCCTCGGAGAACCTCGGCAACTTCGTACCCCATGAGGCCGCGGCGGCCATCGGAATGGTCCTGAAGGGCGTTGTCGGTGTGGAAGCATTTCATAAGCTTACGAATGCACTGGCGGTGTCAGCCGCCCCCAATCTGCCTGGGCGGATTTTTGAGCTTCCAAGCGCGGCATCGCATGCAAATTGCGCAAGTATCCATGTCTACTCGGGCCATGCTTTGATTGAACTCGAGCATGTCACCACGACGTACACCGACGCAACGCCGCTCTTTCTAATCAAGAGCATGCTGACGCGGATGCAGCGCGCTGCCACAGTTGCGGAAGTGTGCGAGATCGCAGTCCAGCAGCTCATCGATCTGATTGGTTTTGATCGGGTCATGATCTACAAATTTCTCCACGACGGCTCGGGTAGCGTTGTGGCAGAAAGTCGTAGCGCCGACGTGCCGTCGTTCCTTGGACACCACTTTCCCGCCTCCGACATACCTCAGCAAGCGCGAACGCTTTACCTCAACAACTGGATTCGATTGATCGCGGATGTGAATGCGCCGTCCGTTCGTATTCTGCCGTTAGATCATCATCATGTGCACCCGATTGATCTGAGCTATTGCGCGCTGCGAAGCGTGTCGCCGATCCATATCGAGTATCTGCGCAATATGAATGTCGGCGCATCGCTGTCGATTTCGATCCTCGTCGGGGGTGAGCTATGGGGCCTCGTCGCCTGCCACAACTGTTCGACCAAAATTGTGCCGCCGGACATTCGTGTTGCGGCCGAGTTCTTTGGGCAGGCGTTTTCGCTTCAATTGCAGTCGCTCGAGCGCGTCGATGTCGCGCATATGCTGAGCTCGGCACGCGAAGGTCTCGACAGAATAATGGCCGAGATAGCACCGGCAGCACAGCTTTCCGAGAGTCTTACACCCAGGCTTGCCGAGTTCGCCTCCTTCATTCCGTGCGACGGTGTCGGCTTGTGGAGCGATGGCAGCTGGACCGAGTGGGGCAGCTGCCCGCCTAATACCGAAGTTCCAGATTTGCTCCGAACTCTCAATCGAATCTCGCACGGTGCAGTCTTCTCGACGAATGAAGTCTCTGCCATGCATCCGCGGGCTACGGCATACGCGTCCGCCGTCAGTGGGCTTCTGGCCGTACCGCTATCGCGGACGCCCGGCGACTATCTGATTTTCTTTCGCAAAGAGTTCATACACACCATCGATTGGGCGGGTGATCCCAATAAGCCTGTGCTGGCGGGAGACAACGGTAACCGCCTCACGCCGCGCAAGAGCTTCGAGCTATGGCAAAACGAAGTACGAGGAAAGTCGCGCGTTTGGGAGCCGCATGATCGTTTCACTGCCGAGGCAATGCGGATTTCGCTGCTTGAGGTCGTTCTCCGCTACAATGAGATCCTGACGCAGGAGCGTACGAAGGCAGAGCGACAGCAGCGACTGTTCGTTGCGGAACTCAATCATCGTGTCAAAAATGCCCTAGCCTTGATCGGAGCGCTCGTCGACCACAGCAGGGATAAGCACGAGAATTTGTCCGAGTTTATCGAGGACCTCGAGGGACGCATTCGTGCGCTGGCGCATGCCCATGACCTGGCGAGCCAAGCGGGACCTTTCGATCTGAGACGTCTTGTCGAGATCGAACTGCAGCCCTTCGCGGATAGAGATCGCAGCCCGATCGAGATCAATGGACCTCGCGTCCTGCTTGATGATCATGCTTATGGCGTACTTGCACTGGTGCTTCACGAAATGACCACCAATGCTGCGAAGTATGGTGCGCTGTCGCACGCGGGATCTCTTAAGGTGACATGGCAGGTCGAGCCGAGCGGCGACTGCCGGATAGATTGGCTCGAGCGCGGTGGGCCGCTAGTGTACACGCCGAACGCCTCTGGGTTCGGGCATCTGCTGGTCCGCAGGCAGATTCCATTCGAACTCGATGGCAAGACGGAGATCTTCTTTGATCGGGAAGGTCTGCGCGCCTACTTTGTCATTCCTGCACGTTGGGTCAATTCATCGTCGGGTGTCCTGCGCTCCAGCTCGGTGCCAACGGTGGCCAGCGTCGAGCCGATCTCTGCGGTGCTTTCCGGTATGAGTATTCTCGTTGTCGAGGACAGCATCATCGTTGCTTTGAAGGTCGAGAAGATGCTGCGCCGCGTAGGGGCGGCGCGCGTCCTCCTGAGCGCAACGAATGAGCAGGCGATAGCACGCATTGAGGCCGAAAAAATCGATGCAGCCGTTCTAGATATCAATCTTCAGGGCGCAATGTCCTATCCGGTCGCCGATGCGCTGGCACGACGGGGTATACCATTCATCTTCGAGACCGGTTACGGTCAGTCGCCGGAACTTCCTGAGCGATTTGCTGAGCGCCGCGTCGTGACCAAGCCATTTTCGGAGGAAGATCTTAGCAAGGCTATGTCGGGCGCCTTGCAGGAGCGGGGGGCAACGTAGCTACTCGCACAAGCTGAACTGGGCGACGCGGTTTGCTGCAGCGCACACATTGCCACGGCTCAAGATATCCGGTCTGATGTGCCTGCACGGTAACTGCCGGACGCGCATTTTCCGATGACAGAACGCAACTGCCGATATGAAGGATCGCGAGACGATGGGCTCGAGGATAAGCTTGGCGCTTGTCGACGATGAACCGACGTTTCTATTCGAGTTCTCGCAGCGACTTCGAGCGCGTGGCTTCGACGTGTTTACGTTTCGGGATGCCGCGAGCATCCTTGAGGAACTCGGCAAGCGCGCTATGTGCGATGCGATCGTGGCCGACGTTCGCATGCCGGGCTTATCAGGTCTTGAGCTGCAGGAGCGCCTGGTCGCGCGCCATACGCCCGTTCCGCTAATCCTGATCACCGGCTACGCCGATGTAGAGATCGCCGTGTCGGCCATGAAGGCTGGTGCGTATGACTTTCTCGGCAAGCCCGTCGACGAGGAACGTCTCGTCAAAAGCATCCAAACAGCCGTTGCCGATAATCGGCGTCGCGTGCACGAGCTGGATGAGCAGAGATTGCTCAAGGAGCGCGTAAGCGAACTCAGCGAGCGCCACAAGCAGGTGCTCGACCTCGTCGTCAAGGGTCTGACAAGCAAGCAGATTGCGTCTCAGTTGAACATCAACCATCGGACGGTCGAGAATTACAGGGCCTTCATCATGGACCGCATCGGCGTGGGCAGCATCGCACAACTGGTTCGCGTCATGATGCAGTTTGGTCCCGAGGTCACACCGGATCAGCGGCGCACTGACGACCCTTAGACGCCGAAAGCTGGTGCCCGGCCAAATGTCGATTTCCAAAAGGCTCTAATCTGCCGCCCGGCAGATCCCCAACGCGCATCAATCGTGATTGATCTATCCGACGCCTTGTGTCTATAATAAATGACACATGTTGGTGTTATATAATCATGACACTTGGATGGCGGTGCCCATGGATGACAGACGAAGGATTGAGGCGGCGCTCGAGAGAGCTGTATCGATTGCTGCAAAAGGTGCTTGCCCGCCGCGCTTGGCGGAGGCGGTGCGCTATGCCGTATTCCCCGGGGGGGCTCGCGTACGCCCCTTGCTCTGTATGTCGATTGCCCGGGCGTGCGGCGAGCACCTGCCCGACGTGACTGACGCGGCGGCGGCATCGATCGAGCTTCTTCACTGCGCTTCGCTCGTCCACGACGATCTGCCATGTTTTGACGATGCTGATACGCGCCGAGGACGACCGTCCGTTCATGCCGCCTACGGTGAGCCCCTTGCCGTGCTGGTTGGGGATGCGCTTATTGTTCTCGCCTTTGAGCACGTGGCTGCAACACTTGTGGACCATCCTCAGCGGTTGCCCGACCTCATTAAGTCGATCGGCCGCGCCGTCGGCATGAGCGGTGGTCTCGTGGCCGGCCAGGCTTGGGAGAGCGAGCCGCAGATCCCGCTCGCCGCCTATCATCGCGCTAAGACGGGGGCTTTGTTTGTCGCCGCCTGCAGTGCTGGCGCCGCCAGCGCCGGTCACGATCCCGCGCGATGGCTTGACTTCGGCCTGCGGCTTGGAGAGGCCTACCAGGTGGCGGATGATTTGCGTGACGTGACCTCCGAAGCAACGTCGATCGGTAAGCCGGTCGGCAAGGACCGCGCGCTCGACCGACCGAGTGCCGTGCGGACACTTGGTGTGCGCGCGGCCTTAGAGCATCTCCACAAGCTCATCGACGAAGCGCTCGTATCTATACCTTCGTGTGCCGGCGCCAACGAACTCAGAGCCGAAGTCCGCAATCAGGTGCGCTGGTTCGTGCCGAAGGATGTTGCACAGTTTGCCGCGTAGGGCCGCCTCGCTCGCGCTTTAGATCACGCTCGGATGGAAGGGGAGCGGCGATGTCGTCAGCCATGCGGCTTTTAGATTCCCTGTCGCTCGACGTATCTACTCCTTCTTCTGAAACGAAGGAATTCGCCGGCGGCGCTCTGAGTAGGCAGGACTCGCCCTCAGTCGGCGGGTCAGCGTCCAGGAGATCGTTTCCATTCGCTGCGATCGTGGGGCAGGACGAGCTTAAGAACGCGCTTCTCATTGCAGCAGTTGATCCGACCATCGGCGGCGTTCTCGTTTTTGGCGACCGCGGCACCGGTAAATCGACCGCTGTTCGTGCGCTTGCCGAGCTCCTTCCACCCATCGAGGTCATTGAGAATTGTCCCTACGCCTGTGATCCACGGGATCACGCAGCCTGTCCCAATTGCGCTTCTCTGGCGCTGTCGCAGCCCCGACGCACGCGCTCCATTCAGGTGCCCATGGTCGATCTGCCGCTTGGGGCCACAGAGGACCGCATCCTTGGCGCGCTCGACCTTGAGCGCGCACTCGTATCTGGTGAAAAGGCCTTTCAGCCCGGGCTTCTGGCCCGTGCCAATCGGGGCTTTCTCTACATCGACGAGGTCAACCTGCTTGAAGATCATCTGGTCGACCTTTTGATCGATGTTGCGGCCTCCGGTGTGAATGTCGTTGAGAGGGACGGAATGAGCGTCTGTCATCCGGCGCGGTTCGTCCTGGTCGGCAGCGGGAATCCCGAGGAAGGCGAGCTGCGGCCGCAGCTGCTCGATCGGTTCGGTCTCTGTGTCGAGGTCCAAACCCCTGAAGATATCGGCCAGCGCGTCGAGATCGTACGGCGACGCGATGCATTCGAGCGGAATCCTACTGCCTTTTGCGAGACGTGGTCGGATGAAGCTGTGAAGATTTCCGCTCAGGTGGCATCTGCACGCGCGGGGCTGACGGAAGTTACGATTCCCGATGCAGTGGTCGAGCTGTGCGCCCGGCTGTGCTCAGCGTTGCGGACGGATGGCCTGCGCGGGGAGCTTACGCTCGTTCGTGCCGCGCGGGCGCTCGCAAGCCTGTATCGGTGCGAGACCGTCGACATATCCCATGTCAGGGCGATCGCGTTGGCCTCCTTGAGGCACCGCCTGCGACGAAGTCCGCTGGAGGAGGCCGGCTCCGATGCGCGGCTTCATCGTGTCGTCGCGGAACATCTCGGGATATGACGACCGGCCTTGCCCAGGCGAACTTGGAACACGAGCCGAGCCGGCTCGCCGCGTTGCTACTTGCTGTCGCGCCATGTCAACTGGGAGGGGTGACGGTTCGCGCGCCAGCGGGGTCGGCGCGCGATGCGTGGCTTAGGAACTATCAAGCCTTGGCTCAGCAGGACGAATTGATCCGAATCCCTCTTTCCGTGACGGACGAAGCCCTGGAAGGCGGTCTTGATCTCGCGGCGACACTTGCTGCGGGACGACCGAAAAACCGCGCTGGTCTACTCAAGGCGGCGTCAGGCAGAACCATACTGCTTTCCATGGCTGAGAGATGGACCCGCGAGGCGGCGGCCCGCATATCTAGCTCGATGGATCGAACAAGCCGTTCGAGCGCGTTCACTGTGATCGCGCTCGACGAGGGTTTCGGCGAGGATGAGCGTGTGCCTGACAGCCTCGCCGAGCGCCTCGCATTTCATGTGATTGATCTCCCCGACGAGCCCACAGACTGGCCGACGCAATCGACAAGAGCGCAGATCCTGAGCGCCCGCGAACGTCTGCAGTCAGTCGCCGTATCCGGCAGCATCATGGAGGCGCTGGTCTCGGCGGGGATGCGGCTTGGTATAAACTCCTGCCGTGCGACAGTCCTCGCGGTGCATGCAGCGCGAGCGCACGCGAGCCTCGAGGGCCGCGTTGAGGCCAATGAGAGCGACGCGATTGCCGCTGCGGCGCTTGTTCTCGCCCCTCGCGCTACACGACTTCCAGATATGACTCCGGATCAAGCACCCGAGCCTGAGGCGCCGAGCGATGATGAAGGCGATGAGCTCCACGACGATGAAATTGATCTCGCCGACGGCATCTCGATGGCCGAGCGAATCATAGAAGCCTGCGCGGCCAATCTCCCAAAGAGTCTGCTCAATTCCCTGAAAAGTGAGAGCTTGCCGCGCGGCGCCACCGAGCTAGGTCGGAAGCATACGGCGTCGGTGGCGAGCCAACGCGGTCGCAGAATTGGGATAGAAAAAGGCCCGCCCCGGCGTGGTGAGCGAATAAATCTGCCGGCCTCTCTTCTTGCGGCCGCGCCTTGGCAGAACGTGCGGCATGGGACGATCGAAAGAATAAATGCCGCGCGATCTCGACGCTTCAAGTTTCGGATAGATGACCTTCGTGTGCACCGCCACAAGAGCAGTACCAAGAGTACGACCGTCTTCTCGGTCGACGCTTCGGGGTCTGCAGCGATGCATCGGCTGGCTGAGGCGAAGGGGGCTGTTGAGCAACTCCTCGCTGAATCGTACGTTCGCCGCGATAAGGTCGCGCTGATCGCTTTCAAAGCTCGCGGAGCGGAGCTGATTTTGCCGCCGACCCGCTCATTGGCCCGGGCACGAAAGGCTCTCGCCGAATTGCCGGGAGGCGGTGCGACGCCTCTGGCGTGCGGTATACGCGAGGCCCATGAGGTCGCAAGGTCTGTGCGGAGATCGGGACAGCGAAGCGTCGTCGTTCTGTTGACCGACGGGCGCGCCAACGTTGACGCTGACGGGCGCGGTGGCAGAAAAGGTGCGACGGAACATTCACTCGACGCAGCGAGGCGCCTGCGGGCCGACGGTATCGCCAGCATCGTAATCGATATATCGCCGAACCCTGGCCAAGAAAGCCGGACGCTCGCGGATACACTTGGCGCCCTGTATGTCCCGCTGCCATATGGGAGTGCGAGTGCCATTTCGCAGGCCGTTCGCCAGTTTTCGCGTATGGGTGACGACAAAATGCACAGGCGATAAAAGACATAGTCGCGCGATAGACTCGGCCGGGGCGACATCATGAGTAGCGGTCTGGGTTCGGAAGCAGGTGGGGCGAGGTGCTCCGATCGCACAATAGACGCGTTCGTCCAAGCGGGCGGCCTGACGTGGCACGTTCAGAAATCTGGGTGCGGGCCATCGATCGCGATGATCCACGGCACCGCATCATCGGTGCATACCTGGGCCGACGTGGCGCCCCTGCTGTCGTTGGATTATTCGCTGACGATGTTCGATTTGCCTGGCCATGGTCTGAGCGAACCGCTCGCGCCGCATGAGATGTCGCTGCAGTCGATTGCACGTCGAGCTGGCGATTTGCTTCAGACCTTAGGAACGGCGCCGGAGATCCTGATCGGCCATTCCGCGGGGGCGAGCATCGCTGTGCAAATGCTCGTCGAAGGACACATCACGCGTCCTCGCGGAATCATCGCGCTCAATGGTGCGCTGCTGCCATTCACGGGTGTCGCGTCGTGGCTCTATCCCGTCGCGGCGAAACTTCTGTCGGTTACGCGGCTCCCAGCCCGGCTCTTCGCTAGACGCGCCGCGCAAGAGGGTGCAGCTGAGCGCATAATCAGGTCGACTGGATCCCGGCTCGGTCCGCAGAGCGTGAGCGAGTACCAGCGGCTGTTTTCGATGGATGCGCACGTTCAGGCGGCGCTCGACATGATGACGGCATGGGACCTGAGCGATCTCAGCGAGGCGCTCCCGAAAATTGATACTCCGATACATCTGATCGCCTGCAGCGAGGATCTCGCCGTTCCGCCCGAGCAGGCCATCCGGCTGCGGGAGATTTTGGCAAGGGCAGAGGTTCACTATGTTCGCGGGCTCGGGCATCTGGCACACGAGGAAGCGCCAAAGCGCATCGGTGATCTGCTACGTGGATTGTGCAAGCGATTGCTCGCGGACGAACCGATGCGCCGCGGTGCCGGCACATGACACCTCAAATCCCTCAAGTCCACCCCAATCGGCGCACTCTGAACGACGAGGCACACGCCCGCCCGTCCGAGGCCCTATCACCTCCCTGCGCAATATCCTTTCTTGCGCTCTTCAATGCTTCGCGTAGCCGCGAGCAGCATATGGCGCCGCTGGCGCAGCTTTGCCGGCGGTATGGTGTCCCGGAGCCGCCGAGTGACACCATACATTTCAGCTCCGACCTCGGGCCATTCCGTGTGAAGTGGGAGCGCCACACCGAGTTCACGCGATATAAGTTCATCGTTGCCAATCCAGGCGGCGCTCCCTTTGAACGCCCCGCCATTGGCGCCGTGCCCCAAGATTGGCTCTCGTCGCTGCCCGGCCAAATCGTAGCCGCCGCGGAGATTGCCCACATCCGAATGGATCAGGGGGACATCGAGTATGATGCGCTTTCGGCCCGCTACTTTTCTGGCCACTCGCTTGTCGGCGCCCTTGTGGCGGAAGGGGCCGGAGCGGCGGTCACGGATCTTCGCATTCGAGAAGATGGGTTCAGCCGATTTCTGCTGATCGATCATGCGCTATCGCCCAGGCAGGCGGGTCGGATGGTGCAGCGGCTTGTGGAGATCGACGCGTACCGCATTCTTGCGCTTTTTGCATTGCCCGTTGCGCGCGAAGTTCTACCGCGCCTTCTCGAGGCGGAGGCCGAACTCGCCGCAATCAGCGCCGCGATGTCCATCGAGCAGGGCCCGGAAGAGCCGCAATTGCTGGATCGGCTCACGAGACTCGAGGCGCAGATTCAACATCGTCATTTCGAGACGGCGAGCCGCTTCAGCGCCGCTGACGCCTACTACCGGCTCGTGCAAGCCAGAATTGATGAACTCAGAGAGAGTCGGATACTAGGCCTGCAGACGTTTCGCGAATTCATTGACCGGCGTTTGGCGCCTGCAATGAGCACGTGTGCGTCCGTCTCGTCCCGCCAGGAGAAACTGTCTCTGCGCGTTGGACAAACAACGCAGCTCCTGTCCACGCGCGTAGAAGTCGCGACGCAGCGCCAGACGCAAACTCTGCTCGAGTCGATGAATCGCCGAGCCAGACTTCAGCTACGTCTGCAGCAAACCGTGGAAGGGCTGTCCGTCGCTGCCATCACTTACTACGTGGTGGGACTTATCGCAGTGATTGCGCGCGGTTTGGCTTCGGGTGGCGTTGCCGTGAAGCCCGAGGTCGTAACAGCTGTCAGCGTGCCTCTTGTAGCGACTGTTGTTGCGCTGGGCGTCAGGCGGGTGAGGCGCGCATTTGCGCCCGAGGACCACGCAGATTGAGGCCGCGGAAGTGCGCGCAGTGACAGCAGGGAGACGCGACGCACAATGGCTGGATTGATCGAAATCGCATTCATCTACATTGTGGCTCTCGCCTTTGGCATCTGGCAACTCATTTCCGTTCGGCGCGAGATCCGAAAGGATAAAGAGGTTCGCAAAGACGAGCAGAACTAGCAGCGACGATGCGCTCACAATGTCCAGCGAGGCATCCTGAATGGTAGCATCGCTTGTATCCATGGGCGTTCGAAGCGTTCGAGCGATAGCCGCTCGTGAACCGATAACTCGCGTTTGCCGTCGATTTGATGTTCGATCAGGGATCGTGCATAAAACGGACCGTCCTCCCAGCTCTTGACTTTTCGCACCGCATCGCCTTTTTCCGAGCGGACCTCGAGCGGCAGTCTCCACCGGGATAAGCCCATGCGGGTTTGTGCAGGAGATTCGATCGGCCGAGGATTATTGCCGCGTTCGTAGGACAGAGCCAGAGCGTGTGTTGTGCCGTCCCGACGCACCAGATCATAGAAGATGCGTGTCCGCGCGCTTTCGATCGAACGCGACCAGCTCCAGTCGCGAAAAGCGTCGGCCAGAGGTTCGGCTCCAATGTTGCTGTCGACGTAGGCCATACCCTCCCACGACAAGTTGGGTCGTCGTAGACGTACGGAAGCGCGAGCAAGCGGAGAGATCGGGCACCAAAGATGGCGCCCCGCAACATCAAGTCTGTGGATGCCGGTCGGCTGTGACTCAGGACGGATCTCGACGTCACCTTCGATGCGTGCGGGTAGCGGCACTGCCCACTCCCTGATGCCGATGCGGAGCTTGCTTGAGTCCCAGCCCACGATGCTGGGACCGATCGCCAGCGCTTCCTGCGATCGGCGCAGGCCGGCCTCGCCACGCTCTGTCATCGCCCATTTGTGTGCACGAGGTCCGTAGAGCGCGACGTTCAGCGTGACGTGGTTTTCCGGGTTTGCGGCGCCACGACGACGCGCAGCGGCGTAGTATGGCGAGAACACGCTGCCAACAAATGCGATGATGGTGAGGCCATGTTGGCCGTCGTCGCTCAGCGCGTCGATGTACCACCACGCGTAGCCGCCACAGGTCAACGAGACGTCGAAGGGAGGTCCGTAAGGTAGGCCATCGCCGCCATCCGTCCCGAAAGTGCCGCCATCGGCAGGCCAGGTCCCGGATGAACGCTGCCACCCGTCAGGTAGAGGCCCGGTACCCGGCTTCGCGCGCCCGGCCGGCGGAACGATGAGGTCCAGCCGTGGCTCGCCGCCCCGTACAGAGCACCGTTGGTTCCCGGATAGAGCTGCGCGAAGTCTGGTGGCATCGTTGTTGCCATTCCCTTGATCGAGAGTTGGAGGCCGCATCGCTCCACGGTCCGCATCATCGCATCCCGGCATCGTTCTAGCTCCGTAACAGTGAATGCCGACGGGGTAACCGACGTCGGCGCATTCACGATGACAAGCATTCGCTCCAGGTGTTGCGGTGATGTGTTTTGTTCACCGCGGCGATCTTGCGCGCAGATATACACGGTTGGATCTCTGGGGAGACGCGATCGATCAAAGATGTCTCGAAACTCTTCGGTTGAGCTCGCACTGAAAAACACATTGTGGTGCAAGAGAGGAAAGCCCCGAGCCCTTGCAACCACGCACCATGTTGCCGCAGAGAGTGACGCGGGGCCAATCGCGTCAGGCGATACCGCGGTCCTGACTGCGTGACCGAGCAATCCTCGCGACAAAGCTGCCACGTCCCCGTTGGAAATGACGGCAGCAGCGTCGATTTGTTCGCTGGACGACAAGCGGACCCCGTTAACGCGCCCATCGCGGACGACGATTTCCTGGACCTCAGCTCCGTAACGGAACTTCGCACCGGCCAACTCTGCCACGCGTGCGCACGCCAGCGCCAGCGCGTGGACACCCCCGTCGATGAGCCAAACGCCTTCCTGCTCGACGTGCGCGACGAGCATAAGTGTTGCTGGGGCTAAGAAGGGCGATGATCCGCAATACGTCGCGTATCTGGCAAACAGCTGACGCAGGCGATTATCCGGAAAATACCGCCCGAGCTCGTCCCAGAGACTTTTGAATGGAGCGATCGCCCAGAGCTCGCCCATGCCGCCGAGCCCGGCAAAGCGAATAAGGTCGGACACGCCAGGCCGCGGTCTCTGAATGAAACTCGGTTCGAGGAACTCGTATACGCGCTGTGCGCGCGCGCAAAACTCCAGATAGCCGCGTGCTGCGCCCTTGCCGGCGAATTCAGCGATCGCGTCCGCGGATCGCGCTCGATCCGCGTAAAGGTCTAGCCGACCGCCGTCCGGCCAAGCGTGGCGCGCAATGATGTCCGACTTCGTCATCGGGATCGTGCTCGCCAAATCGACGCCAGCCTCGGCAAAAAGCTGTTCGAAGACGCGACGTAGTGTGAGCACGGTCGGCCCGGCATCCAGGCGTCGGCCCGCCACCTCGACCTCGCGCATCTTGCCACCGGGCCCACTCGCCCTTTCCAGGACCATCACATCGTGTCCGCGGGACGCCAGCGTCAAAGCGGCGGCGAGGCCGCCGATTCCGGCACCAATGATTACAACCCGGTCCCTCAGCATGATGCTTCCTGAAGGTCATGTCTGGCGCGTTACGACAATTATATTGTACAACAACAATCGTACAAAAGATCTGACAATATCGTGGCGGTGGAGCGAGGGGCCATGCGTGACCACCTGTTGGCAATCCGAGATCGGATCCTGCTGAGCACGAGGTTCCAGCGTCTGGCCGCTGCGTTCCCCTTGACGCGCCCTATCGCCAATGCGCAGGCGCAGAAGGCGTTCGACCTTTGTGCGGGCTTCGTGTACTCGCAGATCACGTTGGCGTGTGTCCGCCTGGGTGTTCTCGATGCTGTGCGCGACGGTGTGCTCAGTATCGATGTTTTGGCGGCCCGTGCCGGCCTGCCTCTCGCCCGTGCGCGGGTTCTGGTGAATGCTGCGGCCGCCATCGGGTTGCTCTCCCTGCGCTCGCGGGATCGCATTGGGTTGGGCATGAAGGGCGCCGCGATTGTGGCGAATCCCGCGATCTCGGCATTGATCGAGCATCACGCGCTGCTCTATGACGACCTGTCGGATCCAGTCGCGGTCCTCCGTGGGCGAGAAGATTCTGGACGCATTCGTCGTTTCTGGCCATACGCCGCAGGCGGCGCCCGCGGTGCCGAGGAAACGCAAGAAATTAAGGCCTATTGTGAGCTCATGGGGCACTCTCAGGAGCTTATCTCGAACGATATCATCGCTGCGGTATCGTTTGCCGGTTTTGGCCGCGTTCTGGACATCGGGGGCGGCGACGGGACGTTTCTAGCCGCGCTGGCGCGGTCTTCGTCAAGTTTCAGTGGTTGCCTCTTCGACTTGCCCGCCGTTGCGGATCGCGCTGGTCGGAACTTCGAGGCGGCAGGCTTGTCCGACCGCTGCGAGGTGGTCGGGGGCGATTTTCTCGTGGATCAGATGCCGTCTGGATTCGATGCTGCAACCCTGGTTCGGGTTCTGCATGACCACGATGATGGCGATGCTGCGAGACTCCTTTCGTCTGTCTGTCGCGGGCTTCAGCCGGGTGGGACTGTCATCATCGCCGAGCCCATGTCCGGCATGGCGGGAACCGCAACGGTCGCCGATGCCTACTTCGGTTTCTACCTGATGGCGATGGGGAGCGGGCGGCCTCGCCGACCCGACGAAATATCGTCGCTGCTGATCGCCGCGGGGTTCCGCGATGTGCGGATCGTGCGCACGCGTCGCCCCCTGCTGGTCTGCATTGTGATCGCCCAATCGCCAAAATAAGTATCAACGCAAGTTGACAATCAAATATGTCATGCTAAATTGACACTCACTTAGCGAGATCGCCGAGGAAAGCTCGCCGTCATCATGCATTCTCCCGCCGTCATACTGAGCAGACCGGGTCGGGTTGACGTCCAGCAGGTTGAGCTGCGGCAAATGGGGTCTGATGATGTCCTGGTTGATGTCGAGTGGAGCGGCATCAGCAGCGGGACGGAACGTCTGCTTTGGTCGGGTCTCATGCCCGAGTTCCCCGGCATGGGATATCCGCTCGTTCCCGGTTACGAGACGGTCGGCCGGATAACGGCCGCAGGAGCGAACAACGAGGAGCGCATCGGCTCGACCGTCTTTGTGCCAGGGGCAAATGCGTTCAAGTCGGTTCGTAGTCTGTTTGGCGGCGCCGCTGGTCGGCTGGTGGTTCCCTCGGCCCGGGCGCCGGCAATCAATGAGGCCCTTACCGATCGAGGAACGCTATTTGCGCTCGCCGCAACTGCGCATCATATCGCGCCTTCGAACGGCGCCTTCCTGCCTGAACTCATCGTCGGGCATGGCGTATTGGGACGCCTATTGGCGCGCCTGACCATCTGCCAGGGTGGATCGCCACCAACCGTCTGGGAAGTGAATGCCGGTCGTCGCGTCGGCGACTTCCCGTATCCGGTGATGGCTCCGGGCGACGACGCGCGTACCAACTACTCGCGGATCTGTGACGTCAGTGGCAGCGGCGAGGTTCTCGACGATTTAATTGGCCGGTTGGCGCCAGGTGGCGAGATCGTGCTCGCGGGCTTCTATTCAGAGCCCCTCGCATTTGCGTTCGCTCCCGCGTTCATGCGCGAGGCTAGGCTTCGCATTGCAGCCCAATGGCAACCAAGCGATCTCGCGGCAGTCATCGCACTTGTCGCCGCCGGTCGTCTTTCTCTTGAAGGGCTGATTACGAATCGCGCCACCGCAGCGCGACCCGATATCGCCTACCAGCAGGCGTTCCAAGATGACGCCTGCCTGAAGCTGGTGCTGGATTGGAGGGGTTTGTCATGAGTCTATCGTGTGGCGCGGCCGTCGCGATGCTCGATCAGGAAATCCGCAACGATCGCCTGCGTCAGGAGGCGGCGATGGAACCTGATGCCGTCCCGACCACGCCGCCCGCCAAGCAAACGCAGATCATCGCCATCTATGGCAAGGGCGGCATCGGCAAAAGCTTCACGCTTGCCAACCTCTCTTACATGATGGCGCAGAGAAACAAGAAGGTGCTGCTTATCGGCTGCGATCCCAAGAGCGATACTACGTCCTTGCTCTTCGGCGGCCGTGCGTGCCCGACGATCCTCGAGACTTCGGCGAAGAAGAAGCTTGCGGGCGATCCGGTCCAAATCGGCGATGTTTGCTTCAAGCGTGATGGCGTCTTCGCGATGGAACTCGGCGGTCCCGAGGTCGGCAGGGGTTGCGGCGGACGCGGCATAATTCATGGGTTTGAGCTTCTGGAGAAGCTCGGGTTCCATGAATGGGACTTCGACTACGTGCTTCTCGACTTTCTCGGTGACGTCGTATGTGGGGGCTTCGGCCTGCCGATCGCGCGAGACATGTGCCAGAAAGTCATCGTGGTCGGCTCAAACGATCTTCAGTCGCTCTATGTCGCGAACAACGTGTGCTCGGCGGTAGAGTATTTCCGCAAGCTCGGCGGCAACGTCGGCGTCGCTGGCCTCGTCATCAACAAGGACGATGGCACCGGCGAGGCGCAAGCGTTTGCGAACGCCGCCGGCATCCCGGTCCTCGCGGCGATCCCGGCCCACGATGATATTCGTCGCAAGAGCGCAAGCTACGAGATCATCGGGCGACCAGGAGGGGATTGGTCAGGTGTCTTCGATGAACTCGCGCACAATGTCGCCGAAGCACCGCCGATCCGCCCGAAACCCCTTAGCCACGACGGCCTGCTGTCGCTCTTCAAGAGTGAGCAGACTGGCGGTGACTACCGCCTCATCCCAGCGACTTCGGCGGATATGAATCAGAAAACCCAGTCGACCAAGAAGACCCTGGAGGTCATCTACGACTCCGTTTGATCGGCCTTACTTCTGCGCGTCGAGGACGACGATGAGCACGAGAGCACCTGCTCCCTCCGTTGAAACACCCGCGAACGCGAGCGTGGTGGTCGAAGCTGCCGCCGCTCTCGCGCCAACAGCGGGCGAGCGCGCGATTGAGGGCATCAGTTGTCACAGCGGCAAGGACGAGCTTAAGCGCGCCGCCGCGGCCGCCGGAAAGAGCGAAATTCTGGACCGGCTTGCCGCAGACTATCCAGCCGGACCTCATGATAAGCCGCAGAGCATGTGTCCGGCCTTCGGCTCATTGCGCGTGGGGCTACGCATGCGCCGTACAGCGACGATTCTGTCGGGTTCCGCTTGCTGTGTGTACGGCCTCACGTTTACCGCGCACTTTTATGGCGCGCGCCGGACGGTGGGCTACGTGCCATTCGACAGCGAAAGCCTGGTCACCGGCAAGCTGTTCGAAGACATTCGAGAGGCTGTCTTCAAACTGGCGGATCCCGAGAAGTACGACGCGATCGTCGTCACCAACCTGTGCGTCCCGACAGCCTCGGGCGTCCCGCTGCAGCTCCTTCCCAAGCAGATCAACGGTGTTCGCATCGTATGTATCGATGTGCCCGGTTTTGGCGTGCCAACGCACGCTGAGGCCAAGGACGTTCTCGCCGGCGCCATGCTGAACTACGCACGCGTCGAAGTCGAGCAGGGACCGGTGCTTGCGCCGCGCGCTGGGCGCCCGGACCGACCGGGTGTGGCGCTCATTGGCGAGATGTTTCCCGCCGATCCCGTGTCGATCGGACGGCTACTCGATCCGTTGGGATTGGTCGCGGGGCCGACGGTTCCAACCAGAGAGTGGCGCGAGCTCTATGCCGCACTCGATTGTGAGATCATCGCCGCTATCCATCCCCACTATACAGCGAGCGTGCGTGAGTTCGAAGCCGCGGGACGTCGCGTCATCGGCTCCGCCCCCGTCGGCTACGATGGTACTGCTGCATGGCTGGCCGCGATTGGCGCGGCGGCGGGCGTATCATCCGAGCGCGTCGGTCGGGCGCAAAACACGACGCTTGCTGCTATTCGCACCGCGCTCCAGGCGGCACCGATTCAGGGCCGCATAACGTTGTCCGGATACGAGGGGTCCGAACTCCTGGTCGCGAGACTTCTGGTCGAATGCGGTGCGGACCTCCGTTACGTCGGCACGGCCTGCCCGGCGACGCCTTGGTCACTAGCCGACCATGATTGGCTTGCCGCACATAACGTCTCGGTGAATTTCCGCGCGTCGCTGGAAGCCGATATTGCTGCCGTGCGTGAATTTGCGCCCGATCTCGTCATCGGCACGACTCCTGTAGTTCAGTACGCGAAGCAGCGCGCGATCCCAGCTCTCTATTTCACGAATCTCATTTCGGCTCGGCCGCTGATGGGCGTGTCTGGTGCCGGTTCGCTCGCCCAGATCGTCAACGCTGCAATTGCGGGCCGCGCCCGCTTCGACGAGATGAGCACCTTCTTCCAGGGAGTCGGCGAGGATGCATCTGCTGGCATATGGGAGGACTTGCCCGTCGATCGACCGGAGTTCCGCGAAAGCTACCGTCGCAAGCTCGCCAAGCAGGCGAAAGCGCGCGCAGCGGAGGAAATGATCTGATGCTGGTTCTCGATCATGACCGGGCCGGCGGCTATTGGGGCGCCGTATACGTATTCACGGCGATCAAGGGCTTGCAGGTCGTGATCGACGGCCCGGTCGGATGCGAGAATCTGCCGGTCACGTCCGTGCTCCACTATACCGACGCGCTTCCACCCCACGAGCTGCCTATTGTTGTGACTGGTCTCGGAGAAGAGGAGCTGGGGCAGCATGGGACGGAAGACGCGATGCGTCGGGCGCACCGCGCGCTTGATCCGGACCAGCCGAGCGTCGTCGTCACAGGCTCGATTGCAGAGATGATCGGCGGCGGGGTGACTCCCGAAGGGACGAACATCCATCGCTTCCTGCCCCGCACTATTGACGAGGACCAGTGGCAATGCGCCAACCGGGCCATGTCGTGGCTCTGGTCCGAATACGGCACCAAGCGGATACCAGCAGCGAAGCCCCGCAAGCCCGGCGAGAAGCCACGCATCAATATCATTGGCCCCTGCTACGGCACCTTCAACATGCCGAGTGACCTTGCCGAGATTCGTCGCCTGGTCGAAGGCATCGGTGCAGAGATCAATCTCGTCTTCCCGCTCGGAACTCATCTTGCCGACGTTCCGAAACTCGTGAATGCGGATGTAAATGTCTGCATGTACCGCGAGTTCGGGCGGCTGCTGTGTGAGAGTCTGGATCGGCCGTTCTTGCAGGCCCCGATTGGGCTGCAGAGCACAACCAAATTTCTCAAGAGCCTTGGCGAACTGTGTGGGCTCGATCCCGAGCCCTTCATCCAGCGCGAGAAGCATACGACCATCAAGCCGATTTGGGATCTATGGCGTTCGGTCACGCAGGACTTCTTTAGCACCGCGACCTTCGCGATCGTCGCGAACGAGACGTATGTGCGCGGAGTCGAGAATTACCTTTCGAATGAACTGGGCTTGCCGTGTGCATTCGCTGTGCCGCGCAGGCCTGGTGTCAAGACCGACAATGACGCCGTACGGGCGGCTGTGAGTCAAAAGCAGCCGCTGGTGGTGTTCGGCAGTTTCAATGAGCGCATGTACATCGCCGAGGCGGGTAATCGCTCCGCCTACATTCCCGCATCGTTCCCCGGCGCAATTGTCCGCCGACATACCGGCACGCCGTTCATGGGTTACGCCGGCGCCACCTACATTGTGCAGGAGTTCTGCAACGCCTTGTTCGACGCGCTCTTCCATATCATCCCGCTTGGCACCGAGCTGGACAAAGTGGAGCCCACGCCGAGCCGGTATCGCGTCGAGCTGATCTGGGACGAAGACGCCCAGCAGGAACTCGATGCTGAACTCAACCGCCAACCTGTTCTCGTCCGCATCTCGGCGGCAAAGCGACTTCGAGAAGCCGTGGAGCGGCGAGCGCGCTCCGAGGGTCGCAGCACGGTTACGCGGGGCCAGGTCATTGCGGCAACGCGAACCACGATGGAGGCCGTTACATGACGGGACAGTCGACCATGGCACCGCATTCACTGACCTATGAGAGCACGACACCCGCGTCAGGCGACTCGATGGGCACGCGCGGCGACATTGCTGTGCGGCTGCGGCGCCGTCGAGAGCGACGCGAGTACTGGCTGATATTCGGCATCTGTTTTGCGTTCTTCATCGTCGTGGCGGTGCTCAGCAGAATGCGCCCCTCGACATGGAGGCGACTCGCCCGGTCGACGTCTTCGATCTGGATGGAGGCCAAAGAGGAGGCACGACTTTGCACTGCGGCGGCATTTCAAGGCTGACCCGCGCACAAGAACGATCCGAGTTCCGCGCGGTCGCGTTTGCACCGCGCGCGACGCTCGCCGCGGCACGCACGCCTCGACGATCCTAGCTGCGCAGGAACAGCGCAGCGATGGCCCCAGGGCCAAATAGAACAGGAGAAGCTGAATGGCCGATAGACCACTAGGCTCATCCTCCGGCCTTTCGGAGAATGAGGCGAAGGAGTTTCACAGCATCTTCATGTCGAGTTTTATCGGGTTCACGGCGGTCGCCGTCGTCGCTCACATTCTCGCATGGATATGGAGACCATGGCTGCCGACAGTCCGGGGGTACACCACCTCCATGACTGACGGCGCGCAGAACGGCCTGACTCTGCTCAGTCAGTTGTTGGGCTAGGAGGGATACGTCATGTGGAAAATCTGGATGATCTTCGATCCTCGTAGATCGTTGATCGCGCTTTTCACGTTCCTCTTCAGCCTCGCTGTGCTGATCCACTTCATCTTGTTGAGCACGGATCGGTTCAACTGGCTGGAAGGCCCGCGGGCAGCTCGCCCGAAGGCTTCGATCGAGCACATCGTGCCGATGGTTCCTGAAAGCCAACCGCGTGCTCAGATCGGCTGACGACACTGCAGGAAAGGCTTGGCTCGCGCCCGGCCTTTCTTGCCCTCGAGCCGTCTATGAGGGACTGCATTCGCTCCGCGATCGCATGAGAAGGGCAAAGCCATGGCAATGCTGAGTTTCGAGAAGAAGTACCGCGTGCGGGGCGGAACCCTGGTCGGAGGGGACCTCTTCGATTTCTGGGTTGGGCCCTTCTACGTCGGGTTCTTCGGCGTCACCACGTTCTTCTTCGTCTTTGTCGGGGTGGGTCTCATCCTATGGGGCGCAGCACTTGGGCCGACGTGGAATATATGGAAGATCAGTATCAATCCGCCAGACCCATCATACGGGCTTGCGCTTGCGCCGTTGCAGGAAGGCGGAATCTGGCAACTCGTGACGATCTGCGCAATTGGTTCGTTTGTTTCCTGGGCGCTGCGTGAAGTCGAAATCTGCCGGAAGCTCGGGATTGGCTACCACGTGCCGTTCGCCTTCGGCTTTGCGATCCTGGCATATGTCACGCTCGTCGTCTTCCGACCCATTCTGATGGGCTCATGGTCGTACGGCTTTCCCTACGGGATCATAAGTCATCTCGATTGGGTGACGACAACGGGCTATACCTACGGCAACTTCCACTACAATCCCGCGCACATGATCGCCATCACGTTCTTTTTTACGACGTGCTTGGCGCTCGCACTCCACGGTGGCCTCATCCTCTCTGCGACGAACCCACCCAAAGGCGAAGTCGTCAAGACGCCAGAGCATGAGAATTCTTTCTTCCGCGACACGATCGGCTATTCGATCGGCACGCTCGGAATCCACCGGCTCGGGCTGTTCCTTGCGCTCAGCGCCGGCTTCTGGAGCGCGGTGTGCATGATCATCAGCGGACCCCTTTGGCCGGAAAACCTCCCTTGGTCCGAATGGTGGAACTGGTGGCTGGAACTGCCGATCTGGGCGAACTAGAGGGATCATGGCAATGGCCGAGTATCAGAACATTTTCACACGCGTCCAGGTCCACGGACCCATCGACATGGGCGTTGCGCTTCCGGCTGGCGACTCCCCGCGCGCGGGCCGACCGTTCATGGCCTACTGGCTGGGACGTATCGGCGACGCCCAGATCGGCCCCATCTACCTAGGTACGACGGGCTTCGCGTCGCTCGTGTGCGGTATAATCGCCATCGAGATTATCGGCCTCAATATGTGGGCGTCGGTGAATTGGGATCCCGTGCAGTTCGTACGCCGGCTGGCCTACCTCTCCCTCGACCCGCCGCCGGCGAGGTACGGCCTGTCATTTCCGCCACTCGCGGAGGGTGGGTGGTGGCTCATGGCCGGCTTCTTTCTTACGACATCCATCATTCTCTGGTGGGTGAGAATGTATCGTCGCGCTCGCGCCCTCGGCCTTGGTACGCATGTCGCTTGGGCATTCGCAGCTGCAATCTGGCTCTACCTTGTGCTCGGTTTCATCCGGCCAGTGATGATGGGGAACTTCAGTGAGGCCGTTCCCTTCGGCATCTTTCCTCATCTTGATTGGACGAACACCTTCTCGCTGACGTACGGCAACCTCTTCTACAACCCATTCCACATGCTCTCGATCGCCTTCTTGTACGGATCGGCGCTGCTATTCGCGATGCATGCCGCGACGATTCTGGCGGTCAGCCGCTATGGGGGTGAACGCGAGATCGAGCAGATCACGGACCGCGGAACGGCCACAGAGCGCGCCGCTCTCTTCTGGCGCTGGACCATGGGCTTCAATGCCACGATGGAGTCGATCCATCGCTGGGCGTGGTGGTTCGCGGTGCTCTGCCCGTTGACGGGAGGAATCGGCATCCTGCTCACCGGCACGGCCGTCGACAATTGGTTCGACTGGGCCGTCAAGCATGGCGTCGCTCCCGCGGCCTATCCGAGCCGCTAACCCGGCGGAACCGTGATCCGAATCAAATGTTCCAGCGTTAAGTGGTTTCGACCCCTGGAGCATTCCTGAGAAAACGTTGCAATCCTGTCGTCGGAGACAATCATGAAGATTTGCCTGCTCGCGAGTATTGCTACACTAGGCGTTTTGCTGTCACCGACGACTGCCGCCACGCAAACGGGAGATGCCGCGGCAGGCAAGGATGTCTTCCGCAAGTGTATGGCCTGTCATCGCATCGGCCCTGACGCCAAGAATGCTGTCGGACCGGTGATGAATGATGTGATTGGGCGGCAGGCCGGGACAATTCCAGGCTTCGGCTATTCCGAACTGAATCAATCCGCGGGCAAGGCCGGGCTCGTTTGGACCGAAGAGCTCATATTCGACTATCTCGCCGATCCTTCGGCTTTCCTGAAGAAGTTCCTCACGGAAAAGGGGCAGGCTGACAAAGCGACTGGCGCGACGAGAATGGTCTTCAAGTTGGCAGACGAGACTGATCGGCGCAACGTCATTGCCTACATCAAGCAATTCTCGCCAGAGGCGAAGAAGTAACGAGTAGAATGTAAGTAGCGGACGTGCGCGGTTTGCGCCACGATTGTTCCCGGCCCAGGGATGAAGCACCGTCCGCGAGATATCGTTCGCTCTTGTGCGTGGATAATGGCCGGGAAACAACTACTACCAAATGCCGTTTACGGCGAGTTGTCCGCACGCGGCCGCGAACGCGGTAAGGACTGTTCCCCAAAGCAAGTCGATCGCCGTAAGGCGTAGCGGCCAATTGCGAAGAGTGGCGAGATTGGTCAGGTCATAGGTGCCATAGGCGAACAGACCAAGCATTGCACCCCAGACCGCTGCCTCCAGCCAAGAGCCCGACGCGAATGCTGGCACGACTGCGAATATAACGACCCCAAGCGGATAAGCGAGGTAGAAAAGTGCAGCCGCGCCGAAATTGTAGTTTTCGGCAAGGAGGTCGCCGAGTTGTGCCCGATAAAAGGCCTTGGCAACGACACCGAGCCAGATGAGATCGACCGCGACAAACGCTATGAGGGTGCCCGCGTAAGCGACGACATATTTCATCGGCGATCTCCGGTGTTGGTGGCCGTTGTCCGGCCGCAGGAGCAACTCGGTTATTCGACTTCAATTCGCGACGGCGGGTTATTGCGAAGCGATTGCGCGTGAAGTTATCGGCTCCGCTCGTTTGACACGTGCCTGTCCATGTCGATTGTCATTCTGCTTCGGGCCGAGTAACGCGAACCGAGCGGCGCCCAGTTTCTTCTCCGTGGGGCACTCTCGTCGAACGATCTGGCCCGACGATTGGATCAGCGATGTTGAAGTTAATGTGCAATCGAGTTCGCGCTACTTAGCTGCGTCGCTTCGTCAGCGAACCGATGCGTTGGTCGCTTGGTTTTCGCGCCACTGATCCATTGCGGGAGCGGGCTTCTGGCCAGTTCTGGCCGCGCCAATCAGCAGGAGAACGCGGTGGTCAACCTCGTTGTCAATGCGCGCGATGCGATGCCCGAAGGCGACCTTACCACTATCGAGCCAGGCCAGTATGTCATGCTGAGCGCAAGTGACACGGGCAGCGGCATTCCACTCGAGCTCATCGACAAAGCCTTCGAGCCATTCTTTAAAACCAAGCAGGTGGACAAGGGCACGGGGCTAGGGTTGGCCGTGGTGCTCGGCCTCATCAAGCAGTCTGGCGGACACATCCGGATTTATAGCGAGATTGGGCAGGAGAGGCGGCCCCTACCATGCCCGCACTCGATTGCCGAATTTGCCGTCCGCCTAGTTTGATGGTTGAGCGTGAAGCTTTCGAAAGCCGCTCACGCAACGTCCAGGATGGCTTCCTCCACTCCTTGGCCGACTTGCGCCAATGCTCTCCGCAATGCATCGAAGCAATCCGCATCTATTGCGGTGTCGACCATGGAAATCATGATTGCCAACGCCTTGCTGACAGGCATGGCGGCCCGATATGGCCTCTCCGCCGTGAGGGCGTCGAAGATGTCAGCTACTATTATGATTCGACTTTCAAGGGCGATCTGATCACCCACAAGGCCATGCGGATAGCCCTTCCCATCGAGCCGCTCGTGGTGTGCGCCAGCGACCGTAGCCAGATCGCCAAAGGCAGCGATCCGCGACAGAATGGTCTCGGTGTGAGCTGCGTGCATCTTCATCGATGCCCACTCGTCGGCATCCAGCTTGTCAGGCTTGTCGAGAATGGAATTACTGACCCCGAGCTTGCCAATGTCATGCAAAAGTGCTGCGCGCTTAAGCCAGCGGCGCCGCTCGGCGCTCAAGCCAAGCTGCTCTGCAATCAGGTCCGTAAATAGCGTGACCCGCTCGCTATGCCCGGCAGTATAGGGGCTTTTTGAATCGATGACCTTCGCGAACGCTGCCGCGATGTCATCCAGATAGTCTTCGTCGACGGACACGATCAACCGTGCGGGCTCCAGGGTAAACAGCGCCTCCTGCAAGCCGTCAGAGAGCAATGTGTCCCAGAAATCAGGCATTGCCGCCACACGCTCGAATGCAGCCGCAAGGTCCGGATCGAACCATTTCCCAGCGCGACGCCTGACTTCGTGACGCGCGGCGTTGATGCCGTTGGTCGTCTGGAACACATCGATCACCTGCGCCATCAGTGCGATGCGCGAATAGATCGGTATGGCCGCACCCCTTAGGCCAATCGGCTGGCCGCCGCCATCCCAATGCTCATCCAGGTTCTGGATGCCTTGCGCGACGGGCTCGGAAAAGCGCATCTGCCGCGCTATATCGGCGCCGCGGTGGCAGCGAGTTTCGATGAGCTCGCGAGAGATCTCGCCACTGTTGAGGAACACGTGCACGATAGTACGGAAGCGCTCAGCGAGACCGGACTGCAAGCCCGTGTGAGAAAGCACGAAGCGTAAGGCTTCCGGCAGACTGTCGTTGATCGTCTTGATGTCGCGCTTGAAGATGACGTCGTCGGCCAGGAACAGCTTGCAAATGCGTGCGGCATTGCTGCTGCAGCCAAGGTCCTTCAGAAGTACGGTGTAATACAACTCTGAGATCTGCCCGTCGTTGAGCCCGATTTCACGGCCGAGGTGCAAGGCAATCCAGCAACAGCGCACACAGTGACCGGCGGGCTGGCCTTCAACCATGTCCAGAGCGTGACTGAGAGCTCCGAGAATTTCAGCGAGGCGGAGTTTGGCAAAGTCCGGCTTTCCACTCGACATTGCATCACTCCCACGCCACGTCGCGCGGGCCCATGGGGCTTGCCTAGACGTCCAAGCCAGCTAATCACGTTGAGCTTAAAATATGGTTCCACCCTCGGTGTACCCGTCTAGGGTAGCTTCGGGGGGCTGGGCACGCAGAAAGATTGATTGGTTCGCCGTACCGTCCATTCAGTACGCTTGATGATGGCGTAGATGCAGCCGAACGAGCGGTCTTAGCCCGGGGCGCGAAATCGGCAGGCTGGCAAAAATGTGCCTACGTCAACGGCACCAGAGGGCGGGAAGGTTCTCAGCCGCAAGCTTCGGCGTGCGTAGGTCGAGGCCTTCTTCGCAAATCTCAGGCCTTGCCTGGTCGGAATCGAGGCCTGCGCGACGGTTGAGCAGAGGTCCGGTCCGATATCAGAGTGTTCGTTCGACGTTGCGTCAAAACAAGTTCGGTAGAAATGGAAGCCCTTGGATCGCCCCGACAAAGGTGTAGCCAATGAGTGCCGCGAAACCGATACTGACCACTATCACCGCAAGCCGACGTACACTTGGCGGCAGCATCAAACCAGCGAAGAAGCCGAAAGCCGGGATGAAATGCATCGCGTGTGTGGCAAAGAAATGAGGCACCCGAAGATCGCCGGCGGAGCGGGACCAACCCATCAAGACAAGACCGCCAGCATCTGATCCGTTACCGCCGACGACGTGACTGCTTCCCGACGCCATGTATCCAGCGACCACCACTGTTGCCACGAAGGTCATGACGAGACCGATCCCGACTGACATCCTGAAAGCCCCATCGAGGGTGCTGCTCGCGTCACGCCAGATCAGCATCCCGTAGATGAGCGACGCGGTCGTTAGAATGACCGCCAGCACACCCATCAGGCGGTAGATGTCGGCCAGGAATGGCACCGTTGTGTTGAAATGCGAGGCGGTGCCGTAGGCTGCGGCGCCCACGATCCAAACCATCTCGGCAACCACGCAAGCAACCACGAGTGTTGAGAACAAACGATACCATCGGCGCCGGGTGGTGCCCGCCGGCAGCCAGCCCGCAAACCAAGCGAGCGTGCCCATATACATGATGAGGGCGACCGCAAACTTGACGGGCTTCGTCCACACATTCGCACCTTGTAGGACGCGTTGATCGAGACCCTGCGCAACGAGCAGAGGCAGCATCAGAGCACACAGGATGAGCGCCGTGCTTGCAAAGCGCGGCTCGCGGCGGAACATCTCCCCAAGTGCGTATCCGATAATCGATCGATGCGTTGGAAGTGTTGCAGCATGTGCCATCATTTACCTCTCCCGTCTTCATTCAGGCGGATGTCGCATGAGGTGTTGCCCGGCGCGCAGCACGTAGCGCAGCAAATGCCAGCAGACCGGCCGGACCGAAAAAAAAGGTGAGCAACAGGCACGGGACGAGAAGGACGAACGGGATCGCCTCGGCGCGCGCCGTCCGCACTTCCCAGCCACCGACAAAGAGATCGAAGGCCAGGTAATGTACCCAACCGGCCAGTGCGAGTTCGGGTTTGGCGAGCAGGCGCATGACGTCGGTGAGCGTGCTGAAGCCTCCCTCTCCTCGTGACCAGAAGGCGAGAATAAGCCCCGCGTACACCACCGACAGCACGAGCGGCAGGACGTAGCCGGCAATTCGGTCGGCCCAGGTGCCGATGAGAGGCGAGGCAATCAGGACCAACCATCCGGACAGGGCCAGGAGATTGGCGATTTGAAACAACTCGTCCGGTGACATCGTGAGCAGTCCCATCTAGACATTGTCAAGACGACGTGTGCCGTGTAATGTTGCCATTGTCAAGATTCTATTTAGACGGTGACAAGATCGTGAAGTCAGGGCCCAAGGTGCGCGATACCTATCATCACGGTGACCTGCGGCAGGCGTTGCTCGCGGCAGGGGAGCGTGAGCTCGAGGAGAATGGCATCGAGGGGTTCTCGTTGCGTGGTGTCGCCAAGCGCGCCGGGGTCAGCCATGCGGCCCCGCTGCACCATTTCAAGGACACACGGGTTTTGCTGACCGCACTCGCGGCGCAGGGTTTTGAGCGCTTCCTCGCCGCCCAGAAGGCCCGGCAGCTCAAAGCGGAGACCGATGGCCTCTCACAACTTGTGGCATCGGGCATGGGCTACATCGATTTCGCCCTCGGCCATCCCGCGGTCTTCCGTCTCATGTTTTCATCGGACCGGCCAGACCACGAAGCTCCAAATCTCGTCGCTGCCGCGTCCGCGGCCTATGGTCAGCTGATCAGCGATGTCGCGCGAGCTCATGGTCGTGAGCACGATGCCCAAAACCCCGCACTCGTAACCGAGGCCATGAAGGCCTGGGCGCTCGTTCACGGTCTGGCGGATCTCATGACGTCTGGCCGCCTCAAATATCTCCTGGGTCTCAAGAAGACCGAGAAGGAAAGGACTCTCGCGAAGCTGCTTCGAGAGAGTTTAGCCGCCCCTCAGCGCCGCTAGTCGTCTGTCGTGGTAAGTACGCCAACGGTTATGCGCATCGCGATCACCACGCGCTGGCGCCGAGGCCGCCCATACGCTGACAGTCAAACTGGATCTGCCGGCGGTGACGGATCAGCACTGTTAGCTTCTTCCTTACGGCTATTTGGTGCGTTTCCAGACTGCACAGGCTGTGCCGCCGATCTGCGCTCCGGGAACACACATTTTCATCTCGTCTCCCTGTATGGAGAGGGTTCGTCTTTGACTTTGGCCGTCCCAGCCCGGGAAAGTGCTTCCGTCGATCTGTGAAATCAGCGACCCGTCCTGCTCGTTGACTGACCAACGCCCGTAGGTGGCGTTGCTTCCCTGAACGATTGCCTTGTTCTCATCGGCTGTTCCGGTCATTGCGTTTTTGGACGCGAACTTCGGGAGGTCCGTGCGAAGCAGAATGGTCGCGAAGCGACCGCTGCCGTCATAGATCGCAATTCCCTTCGGATGCGGGCCAAAACGTTGGACCTTCTTACCGTCTTGCTCGACCCACTGCTCTGAAAGCGACCACGTCCCTACGATCTGCTGCCCGAGTTCCGAGGGCTTCTGTTGCGCGCGGGCGTCGGTGGCAAGAACAGCAAAACCGAGGAGAACAGCCATCACCGAATGCCCTGAAATACGCATAGTTTGACCCTTCGACTAGTTGCGACGCGCACGAACGCGTTCAATCGCCGATGAAGCGAGACAGGCTGGTATAAGTGCGCTGAACCAGACGACCAGAAACGATTTCGTACGGGGCACTCATTCGTGCCTCCTTCGATCCATCATTGGCGGGAGAACACTCATCTGCTTGTGCTGCTGCCCTGTGGAAGCCTCAGTCGGAATGGCTCTAGAGTTTGCGAAGTACCTTTATGTGTCCAATACAGAATTTCTCTGCTTTGTTATGCCCAAATGCTATAAACGGCCATGAACCTCAGGCACGCACGAACCTTTGTGACGGTGGCCGAACTTGGCACTGTCTCGAAAGCGGCCCACCGGTTGCGAACCGCGCAGCCCGCATTGTCGCGTCAGATCATCGATTTCGAGCAGGAACTCGGCTTGCGGCTTTTCGACCGCGTTGGGCGCAGACTGTTGTTGACGGGGGAAGGCGAGCAATTGCTCGCGGGCTGTCGTGTGCTATTGAATTGCGCCAGCGCGGTTACGGAGCAGGCGCAGCAGCTCCGGCAAGGAGATACCGGCGTCTTGAAGGTCGCCGGCTCGCCGCAACACATCGAAAGCGTTTTGTCACAATTCCTGCATCGCTACGCGGAGCGATATCCGAATGTCGAGGTCAGGATCGCCGAGGGAACAGGCAGCGAAATATTGAAGCTGCTCGAAAGCGGTGAAATTCATCTCGGCCAGAACCTTCTCCATTCCGTGAAGCTGGATAAGCGACATTTCGGAAGCCTGCCGCTCGGATCGGTCGAAGTGCTGGCAGCCTGCCGCCCTTCGCTGACGCTCAGCGATCGCGACACAATCGAGGTCGCGCGCCTGTCCGGCGTGCCTTTGCTCCTGATGGACAGCGGCTTCGGATTTCGCCGTGCTTTCGATGCCGCTAGCCGCATGGCTGGTTTGATTCCGACGATCAAATTCGAAAGCCGCAATCCGCACACACTGCTCGCTCTTGCCGAGGCCGGACACGGTGTAGCGATCGTCCCCTCCCAGCTTCAGTGTCGCCGCTATTCTCTGCGGATTGTCGGTCTTACGTACAGGGGCCGACCATTGCGGGAGCCCTTAACGGTTTCCTGGGACAAGCGGCGTTCATTGCCTCGGTTTGCGACGGACTACTGCGCCATGCTCGCCGGCTACATGTGCGAGATCTTCCCGATCACTCGGCCAACCGCGCCGAAGCCTACGATCTCCCGGCGCGCTCCGAAGCAGGCTCGGCGAAAGCCACCTGCCGTTTCGGCGCGATAGGAGCGCCCGCGCCACAGGCAACCCGGGTCAGCGACCGGTCACGATCGACGGTCGTGTCGATCGGCTACTGAGACCCCAGCCGCTGCCACGAGGAGCGGCAACACCGCACCCCAGATAATCGCGATCATACCCAGCGAGATCAGCTCTGGCGCGGCGACCTCAAGGGCTCCGAGGCGGCTGCCGGCCAGATAAGCCAATGGACCGAAGATCACCCCAGCTGGCAAGCTCTTCATCACGGCTCTCGATCCGAGGAGGCGGGCGGTTGCAGGAAGAGTAGCGCCGAATGCGATCCAGAGACCGATCATCCAGAGAGGCGCAAACTGTGGGCTTGGCCAAGTCGTGACGTGGGTGATTGCCCCAAGGTAGATCAGGAGCGTCTCGACAACGCAACCGATAGCACCGCCAACTAGCGACAGTTGAGCGAGTGCGGCTCGGCTTTCGCTGAGGAGAATAGCGCCAATCGTAAACAGGGAGCAGGCAACGAGCGCCAGTGCGGAACGACCGCTGGCAGCGCTCAGCGCGCACAAAATCCATACGAGCTGAAACCCGATCAGCTCGATAAGCGCGCGCGCACCCATCAGCTTGAGCCGTGGTTCTTAAGTCCGCGCATTCCCACCTTGTGACCAATGAATGCTACCACCGCCGTAAGCAGCGTGCCCCAGATCACGTCCACTATGACGAGCGCAATTGTCCACCCTTGGAGGATGGCGAGACTTGTGAACTCGAACGTCGCGTAGGCGGTGAGGCCGAGCACGCCGCCGTTCTCAAGCGCGGTTCTTGATGAGCTTGCTGTCAACGATGGCCGAACCGCCAGTACAACTATTCCCCAAGCGTAGATGGCATAGAATGGCACGGCAGCAAGAAGTTTGGGCTCTTGCAGCATGATAGGGCCGACCGCGTCACGAAACATTGGCGCGGCCACAAATGCGATCCAGGCACCGTCGATAATGGCGAATGAAGCCAGGACAGCGATATACATCGCTACATCAGAGGAATGCTTGTCCATCAGACTTCACGCCTTCAATCGGCTGGCGACAGCCAAAGCCTATTCGACCATCGTCATGAGTTCCTGACGCCTCGCAGCATCATCCTTGAAGCAGCCAAGCATTCGTGTGGTGATCATATCCGTGCCTGGCTTGTGAATACCGCGGGTGGTCATGCAATGATGCGTAGCCTTTATGATCACGCCGACGCCTTTGGGCTTCAGAACTTCGTCGATCGTGTTTGCAATCTGGGATGTCATGCGTTCTTGGATCTGGAGCCGCTTCGCATAGGCTTCCACGACACGTGCGAGCTTCGAAATGCCGACCACGCGGCCGGATGGCACATAAGCGACCCAGGCCTGGCCGATGATGGGCGCCATGTGGTGCTCGCAGTGGCTAGCGAAGGGGATGCCTCGGAGCACGATGGCTTCATCGTATCCGGCAGTCTCCTCGAAGGTCCGATGCAGCATTCCCGCGGGATCTTGCGCGTAACCGGAAAAGTGCTCCTCTAGCGCGAGAGCCACGCGCTTGGGTGTATCGGCGAGTCCATCGCGTCCGGGGTCCTCGCCGATCCACCTAAGGATTGTCGCGATCGCTGCCTCGACCTCTGTCCGGTTGGGCGGGGCATCGCGCCGGAAGTTGACGACCGATTGCAGCGCAGGTTGGGCCGAACCGGTCGGATTGGAGGTCATGGTCGCGTCTCTCCTACGGGCTGATGGGCTTTAACGATCTCCGCTGCGGGGCGGATCACTACCAGCGCGCCGCGCTGTCGCACCGTGGCGGATTCTAGGATGCGGCAAATGATCCAACTGCTGGTCACCTCCGTAAAAATTTGCACATGCGCGGAGAGACACTATGTTGAGCGCCAACTTCACTGCTCGTTCGCCTCTTTGGGCGATACCGGTTATGACCGCGGCCTCAATGACCAATTTGCTTTCCTTGATTGCGCGGGATCGCAGTGATGCGGCCTTCCGACGTCTGTTTGAGGAGTATGGACCGCGTGTGCGCAGTTTCATGCTCCGGCAGGGCGTGGACGCCGACGTTGCAGACGATCTGACACAGGAGACGCTGACAATCGTCTGGCAGAAAGCGGCGCTTTATTCCCCTGAGAAGGGCGCGGCCAGCACCTGGATATTCACCATTGCGCGAAATCTGCGCATTGATCGGATCCGTCAGCAAAGACCATGGCAGGAGCTTACCGATCAGTTTGCGTCATCAATTCCGTCCGATATGCCTTTGCCAGATGTGCAGCTCGATGAGCAGCAGCGCGAGACAAGAGTGCGAGCGGTACTAGCTGAGTTGCCGGCCGATCAACTGGAAGCCGTGAGACTGGCGTTTATGGACGGTTTGCCGCACAGCGAGATTGCCGAGAAGCTCGGACTGCCGCTCGGCACGGTGAAGTCTCGTATTCGCTTGGCCTATAACAAGCTCAGGAGCGCTTTGGAGGACCTCCGATGAGTGCGCACATCAGACATCATCCGGATCCAGCAACATTGTTGAGCTATGCCGCCGGGGCATTGGCCGAGCCGCTTGCCGCAGTGGTCGCCGGTCATGTGTCTATGTGCAGTCGTTGCCGCGAGGAAGTCCGCGATCTGGAAGTGCTCGGCGGTGTGATGATGATGGCGGGCAGGCCCGATGATCGCATTGCCTCTATCAGTTCGCCGCGTCGCCATGATTCCGGCAAGGAGCGGCCGGCCTTTGCTGCCCCGTCCGCCGAGCGACTGCCGGCGCCCATTGCTGCTGCCTATGGACTGTCCTTCGATACCATTTCTTGGCGCCGTCTCGGTCCAGGTGTTTGGCACCACAGGCTGGCGCTCAGTCACGGGGCTCGGGGTGATTTGCGTCTCCTCAAGATATCCGCCGGACGTGCCATGCCGGACCACGGACACGGTGGCGAAGAGCTAACTCTGGTGCTGGACGGTGCTTATGCCGATCAGACAGGCGAGTATCGCGCGGGTGACATTCAGGATGTCAACGAAGATATCGAGCATACGCCGGTAGCCGATCGTGGCATGGGCTGCATCTGCCTCATTGCGAGCGAGCAGCCCGCGCGCTTCAAGGGATGGATCGGCAGGCTGTTCCAGCCCTTCACGGGTATGTAGCTGGGATATGCCATGGCCTTACCTTGGAAGACCGCGTGGATCACGGGTGCTAGCACCGGTATCGGCCGTGAACTCGCACTACAACTGGCTCGGCAAGGTGTCATCGTTGCAGCCTCAGCACGCTCACGGGACAAACTCGAGGCGCTTTCTCACGAGCAAGCCGGAATCATCGGCTACCCTGTCGACGTAACGGATCCGGCGGCTGTCGCCGAAGTGTACCGGCGTATTGTCGACGATATCGGCAGCCCGGACCTGGCTATACTGAATGCGGGCGTATGGCACCCGATGAAAGCGAGCGGATACGACGCTCAGCGCGCCGCAGTTTCGATGTCGGTCAACTATCTAGGCATTGCAAATGCGCTCGAGCCTCTTATTGCGACCATGAAGGATAAGGGGCGGGGGCATATTGCACTCGTGGCGTCCGTCGCCGGCTACCGAGGCCTACCCATGGCGGCAGCCTATGCGCCGAGCAAGGCGGCTGTGATCAGCCTTGCTGAAGTGTTGCGTCTCGAGCTTGCAAGTGACGGCCTAACCGTGAGCGTGATCAATCCGGGATTTGTTGAGACTCCCATGACGGCCGAAAACAGCTTCCCGATGCCATTCATTATCAAGGCGAACGATGCTGCATCGCGAATAATACGAGGCCTGACCCGCAACCGTTTCGAGATCGCATTTCCGTGGCAGCTCGTTACGCTGCTCAAGCTCGCGCGCATTCTCCCTTACCGCCTTTACCTCTGGCTGGCGCGCCTTACCAACCCGCAATGAGTATCGTCAGGCCTAAGCAGCATTCAGTGTGCCATCGTTGTGAAGTGCAGCACCCTCGCGCTTGAAGAAGATCGAAAGTTCGCCAAGCCTTACGCCCCACTTGGTGATGGTTGCGCGATTGATGGCCGTGTCGTCGCCCATGCGATAGATGCGATCATTGAATCTCACGACAAGTTGGCGGGAGCTCAATTTGAGGCGGAAGCGATACGCCATTGATATCGTGTCCTTGTTGCTTTCTCCTGCTGCTTGGCCAACACAGTCGTCGCAAGTTGCGCTGAACCTGCCGCCCCCGTGCGGTTCAACGCGCCACCTGCGCGTCTCGCTGTAACCGGCATCGTATACGAACGTTTCATCGAGGATGAACGACTGACCTTCCCAGTATCCGTGCATTGAAACTGTAAAGCGTGCACGGATCGCGCCGAAGCGATCCTCAACAATACCCCATGCCGTCGTCCGCCCCGCGAGGAACTGAGTGATATCGAAGCGCTCCGGCATTTCCGCAGGTGCGTCCTGTGTCATGCCTCGTCGTCTCCCAATGATTCCTGTGCCGTGCTCGGCCTTCAGAATTGGTGTCAGTTCGGCTTCCGAATCCTATAGGTGCCGACGTTGATCGACCCGTGATCGAAGCCGGTCTCGCAGTACGTGAGATAGTACAGCCACGTGCGGCGGAAGCGCTCATCGAAGCCGAGCACCTGAATCCGCGGCCACGCGAGCTCGAAGCGTGATCGCCACTCTGCAAGAGTTCGTGCATAGGAATCGCCGAACTGTTGAACGATTTCGAAGCTGAGGCCGGCCTGCTGTGATGCGCGACTTATCTGATGAACGGTCGGCAACATCCCGCCGGGGAAGATGTAGCGCTGAATGAAGTCGGGGTTCTGGCGATAGCGTTCGAAGCCGTTATCGTTGATGGTTATGGCTTGAATCACCCCAATCCCGCCCGGCTTCAGGCGCTCGGCAATGGCGTTGAAGTAAGTCTGCCAGTTCTCTTCCCCGACGGCTTCGATCATCTCGACGGACACCAAGCGGTCGAACTCACCGGTCGTAATCCGGTAGTCCTCGAGGCGGGTCGATACGCGAGAGGCAAGACCCGCGGCGAAAATGCGCGAAGCTGTCTCTCTGTGCTGCTCCTGCGATATCGTGATTGCATCGACGTAGACGCCCAAGCGTGCGGCGGCTTCTGCCATGCTGCCCCAGCCGCAACCAATCTCGAGGAGCGATAACCCTGGCTCGAGTTCGAGGGCACCGAGAACATGTGCGATCTTGCGCGACTGTGCATCATCGAGCGTATCTGCACCTTCAAAAATGCCACTCGAATAGGCCATGCTGGCATCGAGCCAGAGGCGGTAGAATTCGTTCCCTAGGTCATAGTGGGCAGCGATGTTTCGCCTGCTGCCTTGAAGCGTATTCGTGCGCTGGGCGTGAAACTGGCGATCGTGCTTTGGTGTGCGCACGAGAGAAGGGAGGGATCGAGTCAGAACATGTTCGTTCGCGAGGTAGAATTCGAAGACCGACTTGAGGTTATCCGTCGTGACCTCTCCGTCCATGTAGCACTCGGCAAAGCCAAGGGACCCACCGCGAGTCGTGCGCCAAAGCGCCCGGTAGGTCTTTATCGAGAGGTGAGCTTCACAGGCGCCCCCTGTGCCGCCAAGCACGGCGACCTCGCCGGACGGTAGCGTGAGATGGAGCCGCCCGACGCCGCGGGTTGCCAGAGCACGGGACAATGAATGAAGCAGGATCCGGTCCGCCAGGCGCAGGAGTGGATCCCTCCAGCGCTCCAAGTTCCCAACTCTTGCTTCAGTCGCGGCTTCATCTTTCTGCATCATGCCTGTGATTCCCGCAGCCTCGGTCGCACGATAGTCGAGGCATATCTCTCCGACGCAAACCGCGGCTCGATCGGAACACCTTTTACCCAGAGACGGGCGGCCTCGAAGTGAATTGCTCCGATGACCTTGAGAGTCATCATCGGATTTCCAGCGAGCAGCCGGGCAATGGACCAGTCGCTCAAAGTCACGCGCTCACCCCGAAAGTGGGTCTTCAGCACTGGACGATCACCTTCGCGGAAAGCGACGCCAATGACGAGATCATCCCCGGGCGGCCGCACATGGAAGCTGTATGAGCCCGTTGATGAGGTGAATGGCGAGACGTAGAGTTCTTTGGTGCAGGCCTGGGCAATCGTGTGCGACTGGCCGTCAGGCACTTCGATGAGATAGGCCCTGCGCTCGCGAAAGGTATTGCTCACTTCGTATATCATCGCGCCGATTACGCCGACTTCATCACGGCAGAAATAGACGCTTAGGGGGTTGAACACGTATCCAAATATGCGCGGATAGCAGATCAGTTCGATCCGGTGTCCGAAGGCGGAGAGGCCGGCATCCGAGAGCAGACGTCTGGCCTTAGCGCCGACTGAGGTATCTGTCGAGTCGCCGAGATCTCGGTCCCGAATGCCCAATACGTTCCAGCGATTGCGCGAGAAAAGTCGCAGTCGGCGATCGAGCAAATCGACCTCGTCGACATCGAGGCAGAGCGAGAAGACGCGATAGGCAAAGCCGTGACGCCGGGGTGCGAGCCGCTTGTGTGCGACGGTGCCCATATACAGACATGACCGGTAGTTGGTCATTCGGCAGCCTCGAGCGCTTGCGTTGGCGGTCGGAGTGCTCGTGGGATGATGTGAAGGCGATCGCTATCATTGTTGACAGACCATGGCCGCCGCACACCGCCGATGTCCTCGGCGACGGCTAGCCCGGCTTGCAGACCATCCTCATGAAAGCCGTACCCGAAGTAGCTGCCGCAGAACCACGTATGCCGCCGCCCCTGTAGCTGCCACAGCGATCGCTGGGCGCGCATCGCGGCGCAGTCGAATATAGGATGCGCATATTCAAAGGTCGCCTCGATTTTCGAAGCCGCGATCTCTCGATTGGGATTGAGAGATACAAACAGGTCGGGGGCAGTGCTGCCGAGTGGCTGGAGATTGTTCATCCAGTACGTCACACATGCCGGATCCGAGTGAGTGCTTTCACGCCCGATATAGTTCCAGCTGGACCAGAGGCGTCGGCGCCGGGGCATAGTGCGGTCATCCCGATGAAGCACCGCCGTATTGCTGGTGTAGCGAAAGGCCTGCAGTAGCTCTCGCTCGCAGGAGTCCGCATCGCCCAGAAGTGCGAGTGCGTCGTCCGCGTGGGTTGCCAGTACGCAGGCATCGAACTCAGACGAACCATTGTCTGATACAACTCTCACACCTTCCGCGTGCCGGAAAACTTGACGAACAGGAATGCCAATCTTCCGCTCAGCTCGCACGTCCGCGAGCAGCCGCTGCACATACACGCGGCTGCCGCCCATCACCGTCCGCCATTCAGGCCTGTCGCGAAGCGTCAGGAGGCCATGGTTCGCGAAGAAGCGCGCGAACGCAGTCGCTGGAAAATCCAGCATTCGGCTCGAGGGCGTCGACCAGATGGCCGATGCCATGGGCTGAATGTGCCGATCGACGAAGGCTCGCGAATAGTCGCGCCGTTGGAGGTACGCGCCGATCGTCTCGTCCTCGTCGCCGCTTCGGGCTAGAAGCTCGGTCGCTTCCCGATAGAAGCGCAAGGTATCGACGACCATGCGCCAGTGATCGCGACATACGAGGTTGGTGAGTTGACCAAAGACGGTTCTGATACCGGAGCCCGCGTACTCATAGCTCCCATCATTGATGGATACTGCGAAGCTCATATCGGTCTTCGCCGTGGGCACGCCCAAATACTCGAACAGCGCGATCAGATTTGGGTAGCTCGCAAGGTTATAGACGATGAAGCCGGTATCGACTGGGATCGACCCGTCGCGTCCATCGACGTCGACGGTGTTGCTGTGACCGCCGAAGCGGCTGGCTGCCTCGATCAGCGTTACGCGATGGTGCCGCGAAAGGAGCCACGCGGCCGATAGCCCGGATATGCCGGACCCGATCACCGCAATGTTCAACTGTGATGTCATTGTCCGCCCGCGACCCCCTGTAGCGACAGACATGTATACGTACAGGGACCGGTTTCGGATCTCAGCATTGATACGCCGTGCTAGACCTCGCTATCGGTAATGTGAGGAGCGTTGCTTCGACTAAATGTGAGCCTTGGGGACTGCACGTGTGCGGCTTGGCTGGAGCACGGCTATTGTGGATCGAGCCGCCCTTTGCGTCCGATTGAAGATTGAATATTCACGGAAGTCTGTCGCGCGCGCTCAAAATATCGGTGAACGGCGGCAAAGATCAGTGCGAAGACCGCAATGTGCATCAAGATCGGTAGGATAAGAACGGTCAGATGAGTGGCGTTCATTGCGCCCGGTCCCTTGCGTGGAGGCTACAGCGCTCATACGTGCGGTGCGTCCGGATCGGATCACGGTCGGATTGTCGCAGCCTCTGGGCCGCTGGTCGTGGTCGCGGCGACGCTCCAAGCGTGCCGTGGGCACTGCGGGGCGTTCGCGGCGGCCATATGTCGATTGGCGCTCCCAATGAAAGCAGGAGGCGAAGGCAAACCTGAGCCGCGCATGAGCATCTTACGGCGACGGCTGTGCGAGACCGCCAATAGGGCTTTGCGCGCCCAGTGCCGTAAAGCGATCAGAAGGCCCGTGACTTCTACATGGACTGAATGCGCCCATTGTGGGGTCGCTTCCACAGTCCCGCTTCGGACAGTCGTTCGCATCCTTTCGTCGGCAGCGACTTCCCAAAGGACACGAAACGGATCCGACTATCCGTGGTGACCGCCTGGTGCACGCGGCTCAGGCGCCAGCCGCGTCCAGAGCACGAACCCATCCCCGAGCCGCTCTCCTGACGCAACTCCAATTGAAGGCGGACTGGCCTGACTCTGACCAACAGCAGGGCCAAACTTCCCTACGATTGCAGCAGCCCGATAGACCCTGTGAAGGATGGTTCGCCGACAATGCGCGCTATGCAGCAAGCGCCTTGTCAAATGTCTGCGCGAGCTGCCGAGCGTGCACCGGCTTGATCAGCAAGTTCAAAACATTGAGGCCGTGCACCCGCGCCAGGATCTCGGCTGATTTCACCACGGCCGGCACCGCGCCGGTGATCAGCACTATGGGGGTTAAGATGCGACGCTTGGCGAGCTCGAGGATCACCTCGACGCCGTCGTGCTCCGGCATGTTGAGATCGCAAACGATCAGCGAGATGGGTACGGCCGCATCATCAATATGCCGCAGCGCCTCTTTGCCGTTGCGCGCGCGGAGGACCGTCGCCCCGCGCTGCGACGAGAGCACAGACGCCACGATTTCCATGAAGATCGGATCGTCATCGACGACCAATATCGCCTTGCTCACGACACGTGATCCTCTCTTGCAACCGAGCCGAATTGGATGCTGCGCTCGGTCATGCCTACTTGATAAGACGTACTGGCTGGCCTGCCGCCTTTATGCCTTCCGGCACCGGGACCTCGGTATCGGAGTAGCGCGTGTTGAGTACAAGATGCGGTCCGTC